>Ga0304728_1001556_pt1 | contig 16041 bp, 12 predicted proteins | sample C_130625_MF_Meta_FD_190476 | JGI IMG/M metagenome (GOLD analysis project Ga0304728, IMG submission 190476) | Freshwater microbial communities from Lake Croche, Canada to study carbon cycling - C_130625_MF_MetaG (v2) (version 2) | ecosystem: Environmental > Aquatic > Freshwater > Lake | place... | reverse complement strand
TAACTGACATTGTTATTGGGATGAGTGATGGATTAACTGTTCCCTTTGCTTTGGCGGCAGGATTAAGTGGTGCTGTAGATGGACATGTGAATTTAATATGGATTGCGGGTATTGCTGAAGTTGCTGCAGGATCCATTGCCATGGGCTTGGGTGGCTATTTGGCGGGCAAGACCGAACAAGATCATTATCAAAGTGAATTGAAAAAAGAATATTGGGAATTAACAAATAAAAGAGAAGTTGAAATACAAGAAGTACGTGATGTTTTTTTAGGTTGGGGTTTAAGTGCAGCCACTGCTGAGGAAGCAACACAAGAAATTATCAAGGACGACAAAAGATGGGTTAACTTTATGATGAAATTTGAATTAGGATTGGAGGAGCCTGACCCTAAGCGTGCACGCAAAAGTGCTTTAAATATTGGCCTTAGTTATATTGTTGGTGGTTTAATTCCATTAACCCCTTATTTTTTTGTAGACAATGCTTTAAAGGGCTTGGAAATATCTGCCATGATTACTTTGATTTGTTTATTTGTATTTGGCTTCTTTAAAAGTAAAATGACAGGAATTAATCCATGGTGGGGTGGCGTAAAAGTAATGTTAATTGGTGCTGCAGCAGCTACTACCGCATTTGCAATTGCAAAATTAATTCAAGCGTAAACAATTATTTATTTCCAACTTTAGTATAACTCAAATTAACTTGCTCTAAGTATTCAATTACTTCTTTTTCATTTCTTAATTTTGATTTGGTTGAATTTAACCAATCAGCTGTAATGGTATTAACCGGTATAGCAGTTAATACACTTGTCTTGTCTAAATCTCGTAATGGAATGATTTTTCCTTCGTTATATATTGCGTAATCTTTTTTGGAATAAAAGCTGGTTATACTTTTTCCTTGAATAGGATCATAAGGACTCGTTTTTATGAATTGCTTTTGTAATAATATTAATTGAAACAAGCCGGCATTTAATACTTTGTAATAAGCAGTACCATTGCCTGTTATGTGATTCATTAATAATGCGAAACTAGCTATAGGTTGTGTTAAATTATTTTTATTTAAAAAAACAAGTCTTGTAATTCCATTATTATCTACTGCAAGTTCTTCGCCTGTACTACTCAAGTAATGAATTTCATTAGTATATAAATTCAATTTAGCTTGGTTAATTTTAGCTTTTGATCCGTTATTAAAAAATAGGATTGCAGGATTCCATTTTTCATTCCAAAAGGGCGTGCCTTCAATATCAGTATAGCTAATAAGTGTATTTTTACCTGCGTTAATACTTGAAGGATCAAATACCTTCACATTTCCATCAAAATCTCTAACATCCATTGTAAGTTGTTGCGCAACAACAAAATCGCTTACAAATACAAATAATGATAAAACTAAATATTTTGATAAGTAGGTAAGTGTATGCATATTTTAAATTTACAATTTTAAAATTGTTTTACGCAATTATTTTTCCGTCTTCCATTTTAATAATTCGATGGGTACGTGCTGCAAAACTTGGATCATGGGTGACAATGAGCAGGGTTTGTTGAAACTCATCTGCTAGCTGTTTAAAAATTTCAAAAACCAAGTCGCTGTTTTTTTTATCTAAGTTACCCGTGGGTTCATCTCCCATGATAATATGGGGATCATTTATTAAAGCACGGGCGATGGCCACTCTTTGTTTTTCGCCACCAGAAACATGATTGGACTTTTTTAATGCCAAATGATCAATGCCTAAAATTTTTAATTTTTCCATTGCACGATATTCCACTTCTTCGGCTGTGTACTTATTTAATTTTAGCCCAGGTAACATTACATTTTTTAATACATTAAATTCATTTAACAAATAATGAAATTGAAATACAAAACCAATTTTTTCATTTCTGATCTTTGACAAAAAAGATTCATTTTTTTTAGGCATTAACTGACCATCAATCAACAAGCTTCCCTCGTAATCAGTATCCATTGTAGACAATACATATAATAAAGTTGACTTTCCACAACCAGATTTTCCTGTTAAAGAAACAAATTCACCTTTATTAATACTAAAATTTACATTTTCCAATACCTGAATTCGAATAGGGTCATGGAAAAATTTATTAATATTTTTTGCTTCAAGAATTTTTGCATTCATACTATTTACCTCTTATTATGATGACAGGATCAATTTTGCTTGCTTTGCGCGCTGGAAACCATCCTGCAAAATAGGTAGTAAAAAAAGAGAATACGATGCCTATAAAGTAAAACTTAGGATTGTAATTAATAGGATATGTATGAATGGTGGGAAGCGCAGCCGTATTAAATGGAATTTGATCAATTACAGTTGAAAGACCAAAACCAAGTAACAAACCTAGTAATCCACCAAAAATACCAATGCTAATAGCAATATACATAAATACATTTTTTACATCATTTCCTGAAAATCCTGTAGCTTTTAAAATAGCAATAGTGTCCATCTTTTCAAAAATCATCATGTTTAATATATTATAAATTCCAAATCCTGCAACGATTAAGAGGGTAATACCTACTGAATAAGATATTAAAGTTCTTATGGAACTACCTGTTTCAAATTGAGCGTTTGCAGTTTGAATGTCTTCGGCATCTGTTTCAAATAGTTGCTGATATTCTTTTGCAATCATTGGGGCTTGTTTGATGTCTTTTAGCTTTATCTGAATGTCAGTTATATAGTTGCTTGGTTGAGAAATTATTTTTTGAACAGTACTTAGTGATGCAAAACTTTGAACATTATCAATATCCCTAAGACCAGATTGATAGATACCCACCACCTTCAATTGAAAACGTGCTCCTTTACTAGTTGTAATTTGAATCACATCTCCAATATTTGATAATAATTTTGCAGACAATCCTTTCCCTAAAATGATTGAATTGTTTACATTGGTTAAATCTTGTGATTTCCCGTTAATGATATACTCATCAAAATGGAATAGCCTACTTTCTTCCATTGGATTTATGCCACTTATTGTGCCGGTTATATCAATATTACCATCATTAAAAAAAACTTGAGCGCCTATTTTTTGAGAAAGCCCCAAAACCCTTTTATCTTTTGCGATCATTTCTATGATAGCTTTACTGTTATATATTGATAGCCTTGTCCCATCTGATTTTATGGAACTAATAAAATGGTGAGCATTGAAATAATTACTATCTAATTTAATTGGTTGTTTTATTGTTGGTTTTATGTCGTTATAAATACGTATATGTGGAACCCTATTTACAATTAAGCCATCTAATAGGTCGTTCATCCCAGACATAAAACTTAGCAATGCAATAAACATAGTAATACTAAAGGTGACACCTACTGCAGCAACTAAGGTTTGTTTCCATCTTGCCAACAATAGGGATTGGGCAATATCTATTAATAATTTTCTCCTCATTGATCCAGTTTGATAAGAAGATCCGAATTTTGTAAGCCACTCACAATTTCAACTTTTTCGTAATCCATTAAGCCCGTTGTTACTTTTTGTTTTGTATGATTGGCTAACAGTACATAATTGTTGTCAATTAAGTAAGTCCTTGGAATTGTCAATGCTTGCATTTTAGTTTCTATAATTATATTTGCTTCAGCACTTATATTTGGATATAAATTTTCGGGTTGATGCATAAAATAAGCATCAATTTTGAAAGATTTTGATTTTTCATTCATCATTGGATAAATTTTTTGAATGCGTGCTTCAAAAATTTTTCCTTTATAACTATCTAGAGTTAAAATTACTTTTTGGTTTAAATGAATCTTGGCAATATCATATTCATCAACTTGTAATTCAATATAAAATGAAGTATCATTCCCAATGGTTGCAATTGGTGTTTGTATAGAGGCCATTTCGCCTGCTAATTTGTTAACACTATATATTTTACCATCCATATTACTTGTGACTATGAAATCATTAAGCGTATTATAGGAAATGGCTGTTAATTTTTTAGTTTGCTTGGCTTGTAAATCAACTTGTTTTTTTAAATCAGTTAACCTTAGTTTTGCAGCTTCATAAGCAGTTAATGCATTTTCAAATGAAAGTGCTCGTTGTTCAACTTCATTTTTTGTTCCAATTTCTTTATCCCATAAAGCCATTTGCCTATTCAACAATGATTGCTCATTTTCTGATTTTAGTTTTGCTAGATTAAGTTCTGCAATAGCTTGATTAATTTTCTCCTTATTTATTTGCTCATCGGCAAAATAATTTTCAGCCAATTTTGCATTTTCATATCCCAAAGTTTGAGCAGTATTGGTTAACAGAAAAAGAGGTTGATTTTTTTTAACTACATCTCCTTCCTTTACATACACTTTGTTAATTAAACCATTTACCTTGGTATAAACATCATGTTGATCAATACTTTTTACGGTACCAGATGCATACACTGAAGCTGTAATGTTTTCAATTAAAGGATGAATTGTATTTTGTTGTTTGCCACAGCTTACTAGACAAATGATGCTAATTATTAATAAACTAAAGAAGTTTAATCTTGAGGAATACATACATTTAATTTATTGATAATAAAAATAAACGAATCATTACTAATCAATTTCTTTTGTTTTAGTAGTTTGTATGAAAGCAGCTCTTTTAGGAACAGGAAGAATAGCAAATTCACCTTTTAAGCCTTTCCAAAGTACTTCATTAAATTCATGGTCATTAATGCTATCTTCTTTTTTAAAATTAAAAGTTTCACTTTTACGTTGCATGGCCGTATGGGCGGAATTTTTTTCATTTAAATCCCATTGATTAGGTTTAAAAGAAAAAGATGTATGGGTTGGCGTTTTATCAAAACATTTCCATAATGTAGAAGCTGCTGCATCGTATTGACTCATTGGTTGAATGCCTAATATTAGCTCGATGGTTTTTAAAACGGAAGAAGTTGAATACAAAGTATGGTCTACAAATCCTGTTTTTACAAAACCGCCTGCAACATAAACAGGACTTCGGTGAGCATCAATATGGTCAGGGCCATCTTGTGCATCGTCTTCAAGAATAAATATGACTGATTCATTCCAAATGGGACTTTTGCTGATGTAATCTACAAACAATCCAACGGCTAAATCGTTATCAGCCACATGCGCATAAGGAGTTGGACGACCCAAGCGTAAACCCTCTGTGTGATCATTGCCAAATCTTACTGTATTTAAACCTGGCACCGCATTGATTGCTAACAAGGAATCAAAATCTTTTTTCCATTGGCCAAACCTAATAGTGTCTTTTACCCTTAAATCCCAACCAGTATAACTTGAACAAAAATGATTTTTTAATACAGGCAAATTGGGTTTATAATTATCAGCAAATTCACCATAAGTTCGATAACTTACACCTGCTCTTTTAGCAAAATCCCAAAGAAAACCATTTTTATTATTGGCTATTTCCCGATTGCCTTCTGCATCATACGTACCTCCTCTTCCACCGTAACTCGTTACCCAATTTTTTTCTAAATAATCGTTTGAATAAGCACCCATAGTCCAATTATGTCCATCTGCGCTAACTTCTCCGTCTACATAAAAATTATCTAGCAACACAAATTCTTTGGCTAAAGCATGTTGATTAGGTGTTATTTTTTCACCAAATAAAGTTAAACTGCTGTCTCCATTACCTTGATGTAAATCACCCAAAATTTGATCATAAGTCCTATTTTCTTTTATAACATAAAAAACGTGTTTTATTGCAGAGGGAAGTCCAATTTTTTGTGGAATCACCGATCCTACTTCTGCATTGGAAGCTTGTTCTTTTTGCTTTGTATAAGGGGTATTTTCATAGACGGCTTTTGAATATAAGCCTAATTGTTTTTGGGAAGCAATATTAATAATACTTAATGTTCCTTTCATTAAGCCTCCAATATATTGTTGGTCTTTAAGCGATTTGATCAATCCTTGTTGGTATGCTAGCTGAGCGCCTCTTTTATAAGGATCCGGACCATAAGGATTTGCATAGGAAGTAAACCCTTTACCATTGGCTACATAAATTTTATTATGCACTATTTTAACGCTGGTTGGATACCATCCAACAGGGATAAATCCCAAAGAACGACTCGTAAATTTTTTACTTACATCAAAAACAGCTACATAATTATTATCTGCATTGGCTATGTACAATGTTTTTTCATCTTCACTTAAAGCAACTCCATTGGTGCTTGAACCTGCTGGTGCATTAGGGTATAAAGTCGTATTTAAAATTTCAATTTCTTTATATGTTGTTAAGTCAACTACTGATACACTATTATCCTCTGCATTCGCAACATATAAAATCTTTCCATTTTTTGTAAGACAAATATCATTCGGGTGTGAACCCACATTTATTTCTTTAGTGATGGTAGTGCTATTTGTATTATATACAATTATTTTTTTACCACCCCAACAGCTTATGTACAATTCATTTTTGTTAGGTGATAAGATACAAGTATAAGCTTCAGCTGGCAACACTGTCTTTTTATCGATGGTTTTGGTTGCTAAATTGATGGTATACAATGTTTTATCATCTTTTGTTGCAACATACATTTTTTGATGAATGTCATCTATGCATAAACCAGCAGGGGAAATTTTATTAGGCCATTTGGCACCTAATTTTATCGTGTCGATTAATTTTAATTTATGATTTGTGATGGCATATTGAAGAATCCAATTGTCATTACCCCCAGAAGCATACAAGTTTTTTTCATCATTGCTAAAAGCAATTCCTAACCAAGACTTCTCAACTACTATATTATCTAAAATACTATCGTTGACAAGATCAATTAATTGGATAGACTGTTTTCCTTGTCCATTGTTGGTTATGGCCATCATTTTTTTAGATTTAGATATGGCCATGTTTAAGGGCAAGTCACCCAGGGGTAAACTTTTACCAGCAGGACTTAATTTCCATCCATTGGGTAATTGAATTTTATGATTAATATTTGTATTGACTTGTGCAAATACCCCAAAGGTGAGGAATAAAATGTAAATAAATAGTAAAAATTTTTTCATAATAATGATTGTATTTCAAGGTACTAACTTTATAGAAAGCAAAATATTTTTGTATATTAATTTATAAACAATGCTGCAATTTTTTGCATTTCTTCAATGGGATCATGTTCATTTCGATTGGTCAAAACAATAACCATTAATTTTTGAGCTGGAAAAACCCCAACCGAATTTCTAAAACCAATGGAACTTCCATCATGAAATGGATGGGTAATACCTAAAAAATCTTCCAGCTGCCAGCCATAGCCATAATCAATGATTTTACCGTTAAGTAATGTTGTTTTTGACCATGATCGTTCCTGTTGTTTTTGGCCAATGAGTTTATAAGACCATAATGCTTTTATCCATTTTGCATATTCTTCCACATTTGTATATATTCCTCCGTCCCCTAATACAGCACTTGTAAGGTTTTGGTCTGTCTGTTTCCATCTTTCTTGTACCAAGCTATTTCCATAGACTCTATTGAGGACGCTACCTTTACCTTCTTCAAAAGCAATTGATGTTCTCATTTTTAATGGTTTAAAAATATTTTCCCTTAAAAATTGAGCAAATGATTGACCACTTACCTGTTCTACAACCAGTGATAATATTGCATAGCCGGTATTGCTGTATTTGTATTGTGTCCCTGCGGGAAAATATAAACTATCCGTCATAAACATTAATTGTAAACAATTCGTGTCATGTAATGGGATGGTTTGGGTTATTGGCATAAGGTCCTCATAATCGATTAGTCCGGCACTATGGGTAAGTAAATCCTTTATTTTTACCTGCGTTAAATAAGGGGGTAATATGTAAAAAAATTTAGAAAGGGGATCCTGTAAACTTAATTTGTGCTTTTTCTCCAATAATAAAATGCACATTGCCGTGAACTGTTTCGTTAATGAAGCCAGTCTAAAATTTGAATTTGTCTTTATACTTTCTCCCGTATTGATATTCGCCACTCCATACCCTTTTTTAAAAACAACTTTGTTATTTTTTAAAACTAAAATGCTTGCCCCAGGTTCACTAGGGTTATTATAATTTGATAAAATGGTATCAATTGCTAGTTTTATACGCTTTTTGGATTGAGCATGTGTTGTTTGGGAAAATAGGATAAGTAAGCATAATAAATATACTTTTTTCATAAAAAATCACTTAGTATACATAAATTTAAACCATAATGTTCAAAAATACCTGTTGGAATTAGTAATATATTTATGAATAAAATTTTAATGAAATGAAGAAGAATTCCCTTCACGCAATCAATAGAAGAAAATTTTTAGGACTTACTGCTTTAACTGCGGCAAGCTTGCCTTTGTCAAAAATTGCCATTGGACAAAAAAATATGCAAACGGCATCGGTCCATAGTTTTCAAAACAGAATTGTCCCTATTACTGACGATGAAAGGAGACAACGCATTGCACGCGCACAATCTTTAATGGAAAAAGAAAAAATTGATGCCATTTTTTTAGAAGGAACTACTTCTTGTTTCTATTTTACAGGGATGCGTTGGGGGCAAAGCGAACGTACATTTGGTGTTGTGATTCCTAAAAAAGGTGACATCATTTTCATCTGTCCAAAATTTGAAGAGGATAGGGCAAAAGAATTAATGAATCCCACTTTTGGATCAACGATACGTTGTTGGGAAGAGCATGAAAGCCCTTACGCCCTAATAGTAGGTTCAATAAAAGATAGAGGGGTAAAATACCATCGTATCGGCATGGAAGAGCGCGTTAGATTTTTTATTGCAGATGGTGTAAAAAAGGAAGCAATAGGTTTTGAATTGGTTAATGCCACACCAATTACAGCAGGGTGTAGAATGTATAAAAGTAAAGCTGAAATTGCTTTGCTGCAAATTGCAAATGACGCTACCATTGAGGCGTATAAATTGGCATTTCCAACCTTTCAGCCTGGTATGACGCAGGCAGCATGTAGTGCTAATATTAGTGCCGCTTTCAGGAAACTTGGTTTTTCAGGTGGGGCAATGGTAATAATTGGAAAATATACTGCTTTACCACATGGTAGCATTACACCGCAAGTAATTCAAGAAGGAGATATTGTTTTAATAGATGGAGGGACAACTTGTGAAGGATATGAATCAGATGTCTCAAGAACCATTGTAGTTGGAAAGCCAACCAATAGACAAATAGAAGTGTGGAACTTAGAAAAAAAAGCGCAGGATGCTGCATTTGCAGCCATTAGAATAGGTGCTCCTTGCGAAGCAGTAGACGCTGCAGCAAGGGCTGTTATTGAAAAAGCAGGTTTTCATAAAAATTATCAATTACCAGGATTGCCACATAGAACAGGTCATGGTATTGGCCTTGATGGACATGAGTGGACTAATTTTGTAAAAGGGAATAAAACACCAATCCAAGTTGGAATGTGTTTTAGCAATGAACCAACAATTTCGATTCCAGGAGAATTTGGGATTAGACTAGAGGATTGCTTATACATAGGTGAATCTGGTCCACAATTTTTTACAAAACAAAGTATTTCAATTGACCAACCCTTTGGCTAAAATTACTTATGCAAATGGGTGAGGTTAAAAACTAGTTGAAGGCATGCATACTCAAGTAAACCGAAGGAGTAGCTGGTCTTGAAGGGGTTGTACTTGTTGAATAAGTGCCATATAAAGTACTGCTTGTGTTTTTGATACTATAAAATAATTCAATATAATCATTGGTGCCTAAATCAATTATATAATTTCCAACATAAATATTTTTTACCCCCCCACCTTGAATGACATAATTAATATTGGTATTAGGGTAGGCTATACTATTTCTTCTTATCCAAATACTAAGTTCATCATTACCTGCATCTAATTTTAAAAATTGAATTGTAAAATTAATTTGATAAATGCCCATGTCATTAACCATAATTCTTGTTGGGTTACCTGAACTGTTATTTGCTATATTTATTTTATTGGAAAATTGTTGAAAATTAAATTTAATAGCAGTGGCTGTCGACACGGTTGTAATTTGCTTTGTAGTATCATAAAAAACTCCGTAAATATTTTTTACGGGCATAAATCCAATTGCATTAATGACTTCATTCGTATTTAATGCTCCCAAACTAATCTTATTATTTATTCTATTACTCAAGCTAGTGGTATCTATTTTAGGAATTGCAATGATTCGGTTGCTCAAACTAATCGTGTCTAATTTGGGGATATTGTTGATACGATTGGATAAACTTATGGTATCATTATAATTTAATTTTAGGTTGATACGATTGGATAATTTTATTGTATCTAGAGCGTTTAATTTTAGCAACAATTTTTCATTCAAAAAACTTGTAAATGGGATACTAACAGGTTTTAAACTATCTGGCGTATTATTTACTTTATCAATATTTAACAATTTAAGTAACTCTTTTACATTACCAACGCCTGTGCCGCCATATTCAATGGGTACAATATTTTCTACCCTACTAGCAGTTTCGGCAAATATAGCTAGCGGCACATAATTTATTTTTTCAATGCCTGCATTTATAAAAGATAAATTGTTGTTAGGATCAAGTGCTACTTGGATATAGTGTGTTTTTGCTTTCCATTTAATTTGATCAAAACGACCAATTGTAATTACTTTACCCGATTCCTCATTTCCAATGACTACAAAAAATAATCCTAGCATATTAGTGGTGATTGATTTTATTTCTTGATAAACAATTTCACCAAATACAGAATCCATTATGATTGATATTTTAATATTAATTTGTTTGTTGGGTATAATCATTCCATTTTCATTTCTAGCTACACCTTGAAAATGAATTCCGTTTGAAGCTTGCGCGAATGAAAAATGAATCAATAAGAGGCTTATGAATAAAAACACTATTTTCTTTTCCATTTCAATTTTGGATTAACTTATAATTTTTTGAATGATCTTCATGATTGGGAATAAAATAACCGATGGATAAAAAACAGATTGGGAACAAAAGTTTTTCAACATTTATTTCATGAAAAAAATTGATTCCTGAAAATTGTCCTGTGAGCTTGTAAATGACGTTTCCTTGAAAATCAAATAGCTGAATTGAAGTAATGATGACTTCAGCTACTTTACTTTGAACAATGATTTTACGTGAAAAAGGATTAGGGCCAACTTTAATATAAAAAGCAAAACTATCTAGTTGATGATATAAATGCAAAGGGGCATAAATGCTTTGTAAAAAACCGGTACTTAATATATAATTTTTGTCATAAAAAAGGGTATGAATCATTGGTGCCTCCCCCATACTCCAATCTATTTGCAGTGCATTAAATTGAACTGAATGACCTGTTACATTAATAGCATAGGGGTCAATATGTTGGGTACTTATACCAACTTGACAGGTACATTCATTGATGAATCCACATAAAAAAATTAAGCAAATCTGTTGTTGTTTTTGAAAAAATAAAATAGCCATACCTTTCTTTTGAAGAAATTAAAAGTATGGCTATTGAAATAAGTATTTACCGAAAAGTAATACGTATTGATGCGCATTACTTTCCTTTTTTGGCAATTTGTGTTATTGCCATGACTAATTTATCCAAATCTTGTAAACGCGTATATACATGTGGTGTAATGCGCACACAACTTATATTTTCCCAAACAATACCTACCGTGTGAATTTTATAATTAGTAAATAATGCACTATCCAATTCACCTGGTGTCATACCGTCTACACTCACCCCACAAATAGCACAAGCATATTCATCTTTAAAAGAAGTATGAATTTTTACTTTAGGAATAATTTGAACACGAGACGCCCAATAATTTTTTAAATAACGGATACGTTCTTCTTTTCTTTTACTGCCAATTCCATTTTGAAAATTAACGGCTTCCCCAATCCCTTGCTCAATGGGAAAGCTACGTGTGCCAAGGGTTTCAAATTTTCTGATATCGGTTCCGTTAGGGCTGTCATTACAAACTAGTGGCCAAATTTTTTCAATCTTATCTTTTTTAATCCAAAGCATTCCACTGCCAATGGGAGCAGATAAAAATTTATGCAAAGAGGTTCCAAAATAATCGCAACCCAATGCTGGAATTTTATAATCTAACAAACCAAAACTATGGGCGCCGTCTACAATGGTTTCAATACCATGTTTCTTGGCCATATCCGTAATTTTTTTAACAGGTAGTATTTGTCCAATCCAGTTAATAATATGTGTTATATGAATAATTTTTGTTTTAGGTGTAATCGCTTTTTCAAAACCAGCCACAATTTCTTCATCGTTTTCAATGGGAAATTGGAAACTGATTTGATTGTATACAATACCATCCCTCTTTGCTCTTTGCTTCCATGCATTAATCATATTGGGATAATCCTGTTTGGTTCCTATAACTTCATCACCTACTTTTAAATTTAGGCCAAAAATCACCGTATTTAAAGACTCTGTTGCATTTCTGTTGATGGCAATTTCCTCAGGATCGGCACCAGCTAATTGAGCCAATTTATACCTTAATGGCTCACGTCCTTGGTCTAAAATACGCCACATAAAATAGGAAGGACCTTCATTGGTCATTTTATTAAAACGTTCTACCGCTTCTTGAACGATACGAGGGCTAGGACTTACACCCCCATTGTTTAAATTGATTAACGTAGGACTTGTTGTATAGCTTTCTTGAATATAGCTCCAATAATCCTCGTCCATAGCAAGGTCTTTGGCGCTTAAGTCTTTTTTTAATAAATTGTTATGCTCAAACTCGGCAGCATGTGCCTGATTAAATAAACTGTTGGCGGAAAATGCACCCGCCATTAAACCTATTTGTTTTACGAAGTTGCGTCTATTTGCCATAGGTAATAATTAGATAACTAAGTTAACCAAAATCACCTATTTTAAAAAGCTATTTTTCCTTACCATTTTAGGTGCATGGATAAATTTATTACACGGCCATCAATGGGTGCCCAAATTTCAGGGAAAATTGGATTGGTAAATGGAGGGCTTACAATAGAGCCGTTTTTATTTTGACGTTCATCAAATAAATTCTCACAGTTTAAAACAAAACTTGCTTTCCCAATATTATATCTTAACATGATAGCCGCTAAAGTATAAGGAGTGGTGGAACTTCCATTGTCTAAATATTGTTTACCGGTATAAGAAGCTTCGATACCTGCGCGGAATGCACTACTAAATTCATAAGCCACCACCGTTGCGAATTTATGTTTTGCAATAAGGGGTAAGTTAGGTTTTAAGCTGTTGTAATTTCTTTTTGCATCTGTATATACATAACCTGCATATAATTCCATATGACCTTTAATTGCTTGAACGTATGATTCCATCCCTTTTGACTCAAGTGATTTGGATTCGTTTGCAAAAAAATAATAAAATGGATGTAAAGGCTTTGTGATTCCATATTGTGTCAAGTAATAAATGGGCGCCGGCTGATAGGTAATAGGATTGTCTATTTTATTATAAAAGAAAGTTTGATTTAGGGTTAATTCCCATTCATCTATTTTAGTTTTATAATTGACATCATAATTTGCTCCCAATGATTTTTCTGACTTTATATTTTGTCCAAATCCTAAGATAGTAGGAATATCTCTTTCATCCACTTCTGAACTAAACAAGCTTGGTGTTTTGTATCCTTCCCCCCCACCAATACGCATGGTTACTTTTGGATTTACTTTATACATTAAGGACAAACGAGGTAATACAAAAGTTCCATAATCATTATTTTGATCTATCCTCAAACCAGATTGTAAAGTAAAGCCGTTATTCATTTTCCAATCGTCTTGAATAAAAGCACCTAAGGTGTTAAATGCCGTATTGGGTAAGAAGCTGCTATCGGGTGTTTTTTTAGTAAAGGCTTCCCCATTAAAATTTATGCCCATTACGAAAGTATGAGCATCTATTTTTTTAGCGTAGGCCAATTCACTATACCAGCTAGATTGTTTGCCACCCATTCCAAAAGTATTGGTAGCAATGTCTCTATCCATTAAGCTGTAATTTCCTTTAATTGTAAAGATGCCACCATCCTCATATTTCTTTTCCCAAACCGCATCCGCCGTATTCCTTGTTGTTTTGTTTTGATCAAAGTATAGATGCGTTGTATTTTTAATCCCTTTTAATACAGACATATCTCCACCATTACGATCCTCATAATTAAAAGTATAGCCCAATGTTAAAGTGGAATTATTTTTGCCATAAATGAAAAAACGAGGGTGCACAAAAACATTTTTTACACTAGGTACATCCGAAAAACCATCTTTATCTACATCCATTTCTTTTTGTTGGGTTGTACCTGCGTATAATGTATAACCCATTTGTTTATTTCGGCCAGCAAAAAAAGTATTTGCATTGGCTTCGTTTAAATTGGAATAGTTAAGTGTTAAACTTTTTTCGGGCTTCCCCAATTTTGGTTTTTTAGATATTAGGTTTAACATGCCTGCAATGGCACCACCGCCATATAAAGTAGAGCTGGCCCCTTTTACCAATTCTATTTGTTGTAAGTCCAAAGGTGGAATTTGTAAAATACTAAAACTACCAGCGTAACCTCCAAATAAAGGCATTCCATCTCTTAAAATTTGTGTGTACTTTCCTTGTAAACCTTGTATGCGCATGTCTGCATTTCCTGTAGTTGCGCTTGTTTGCTGAATTTGTATACCTGCTATATCTCCTAATAAGCTTGCAATGTTTCCTGGTTTAATACCGTTTTCCTCTTTTACCTCTTCGGAACCTAATACCTCCACTTTTGTGGGAAGATCCTCAATTCTTGAATTGGTTCTTGATGAGGATACAATGATTACTTCTTCTAATTTTCCATTATCAGCCTCCATAGCTGCATCAAATGTCTGGTTTGAATTTATTTTGATATGGATGACGGTGTCAATGCGAATGTATCCCGTATAGCTTATGCGTAAATTTATGTTACCTTCCTTAATATTGTTTAAAGTATAATTTCCATTTTCATTACTTGTTACACCTTTGTTGGTATTGGCAATGGAAATGTAAACACCTTGCAATGCTTTTCCAGTTACTTTATCAATTATTTTTCCATTGATACTTTGTGCTTGAGCGCTTTGAACAAATAGAATACCAAATAAAAAAATGGTGAATTTATACATACTAATTACTTACTATTTCAAAATAAAATTAATTTTTACCAAAGACAATTATTTTAAAACTGCCAGGAATTACAGGTGTTCTTTTATTTTCCTGTGCTCCAGGAGCAGGCTTTTCAAATTGGGCTGCTGGTAAATATACATAACCTGTTGTTTCATCAATCGCAATTGTCCTAGCACTTTTTTGTGTTGCAACTGTTTCAAGCAAGCCATAATTATCGGCATTGTTTTGTTTTATCACACTTAATGTGCCTGATCCATTGGCGGTAAAAATTAATTTTTGATTGCGATCAAAAACCAAGCCATCACACCCTTCTCCAATGGGGATAGTTGTTACTATTTTACCTGTCTCAAAATTTACCACCACCATTTTTTTATCACCTGCTGCAAACAATCTTTTTGTAGTAAGATCAATGGCTAAACCAGTGGGCTCTTCAACTGGAAGAATACTCCAATGCGCTATAACTGTAAAGCGAACTGCATCTATTTTTACGATTTCATTTTTGTCTTCAATGTTTACATAAATATTTCCTTTTTCATCAGAAACTGCAGTTTCTGGTTTTCCACCAACCTCAACAGTTCCGATGTTTTTCATTGTGATGGGATCAATAAAACTTAGATTATTGCTGCGCCCATTACAGGTTATTATTTTTTTTGTAAAAGGTTCATAAAAAATGGCATCAGGATTTTCACCAGTCGGTATTGTAGCAATTATACTATTGGTATTTACATTAAAAGCGAAAACATTGTTTAATTTGCCGTTGCTCGTAAACCCAATATTTTGAATGGGATCAAAAGCAATACCGTGTATGCCTGTTGTATTTGTAATAACACCTACCGAATCCCCTGTTACTTTATTTAAAATATTTACTTGGGTACCATGGGATACGTATAAATTATTTTTATACACAGTTATATAGTCCCAGCCTCCACTACTTTTGATGGGGAAATTAGATTTAATTTGGTATCCACTTTTTTGTGCCATTAATAAAATAGGGAAAGCCAAAAGCAAGAAGAAGATTATTTTTTTCATAATATAAATTGATTTTCAAAAATAAGACAAATAAATACCAAATTGGTTTAAT
>Ga0304728_1001554_pt1 | contig 16059 bp, 12 predicted proteins | sample C_130625_MF_Meta_FD_190476 | JGI IMG/M metagenome (GOLD analysis project Ga0304728, IMG submission 190476) | Freshwater microbial communities from Lake Croche, Canada to study carbon cycling - C_130625_MF_MetaG (v2) (version 2) | ecosystem: Environmental > Aquatic > Freshwater > Lake | place... | reverse complement strand
ATGGACTACGATGCAAGATGATGTGGATAAATTTTCACCTCGTTCAGATCAGATAAAGGCTTCCTTACCGGATATGTTTGCAGTTTTATTTGCCACTTATTAAAACTTCAATGTAAAATGTTCTTTGATTTGAGTAGGGCGTTTCATTAAGATTCCCATCTTGAAAAAGTCAATACTTAGTTGGTATTTTTCATTTTGAACCAATTGATTCCATGCACTAAACATATCCTTACTCCATCTGATATCATCAACAATAAATATGGTTTGGTCGTTTGAATTTTTATCAAGCGCCTCCATGTATTCTAATAGCGCTGTTCCATTGTGATGGCCATCAATAAATATCAGGTCATAATGGGTCTGGGAGGTTTCAATAAATTCTTTGAATAAGGTATTTTCTATTTTAATTGGACCCTTTGGATAGATTTGGTCCAGAAGGTGATTCTTAGTGTAGGCAAAGGTATTAGGACAGGCTTCAAGGGTGGTAATGTTCGCCGAAGGATTTCCCCAATGTAAATGAAGTGTGCCAACGCCTAATGAAGTGCCTAATTCTAGTATTTCTTTTTGCTTAAAATTTTTGGATAGCAGGTAAATTAATTTTGCGTATTTCCCTCTCGTGGCACTTTGTCTAAATACATCACTTACAATTCTTTGTCTGTTCAGTTTTTTGGAACCCGCACCAAATTCGTGAAAATTTATTTTCGTTTTGGATTTATTTAAATTCTTGAATAGTGCTTTTTGTTGTAGTTTTACACTGTTTGGAACTTTTTGACGGAGTATTTCATCGACTAATTTATATACAAAAGGAGAATGTATTCCATGTCTTCCTTTGGCAATCAGTTGATATTTTATAAATTCGAAGACAATATTCATTATGCAAAGAAAACAAATCGATTTTACATTACGACCATGATCTCTGAAATCATCGCTCAGGAGCGAAAAAATCTCTTTGATGTAAGTTCCTCCTTACTTATTGAAAGTCCCTGTAGAGTCGGGGAGGGGATCTTGAATATATTGGATACGCATTTGGATTTTTATGAATCTAAATTTAAGAATGCTCAAAAAGAAGTTTGTGTGTTTGTTCCAGCATCCGGTTCTGGTTCACGTATGTTTGAATTTATTCACGAATTTTTGCAACATCCAAATGATGAAAATCGAGCCTTAGTGGAACGATTCTTTAGTCGTATTTCTCAGTTTGCTTTTTTTGAGCTTTTACCTATTGAAGTTCAAAATGATATTTTGAATTTCCAAATGGATTGGAAGGATTTTCTTAACTTGTTAATGGCCCCAGAAGGACAAGATTATGCACAATTACCTAAAGGTGTTTTTCCATTTCATTCTTATGTTTCGGGTGTGAAAAATCCTATTGAAGAACATATTCTTCAAGCCTCTTTTCTTACTGCTGCAAAGGCTACTTTTCATTTTACCATTCAGGAAAAATATGAGAAATTAATAAAAAGTGTGATTGCTAATGCGGAACAAAATGATCAAAAAAATTATGAAGTAGCCTATTCTTATCAATCCAATGTATCAGATGCTTATGTTTTTAATGAACAACAAGAAGCGTTAAAGGATTTAGATGGGAATTATCTAAGAAGACCCGCTGGACATGGAGCGCTATTGCCCAATCTTCAATCTATTCAAGCGGATTTAATATTTGTAAAAAATATTGATAATGTACAGCATCTTTCTCACTCTAGTACTTCCAATCAAGTTTGGAGCGCCTTGGCAGGTTTGCTAATTGAAATTAGGGAACGATTACAGTTGATTCAAATTTCGAAATCTATTCCCGAATTGATAAAATTGAACCAAGAATTTCAGTTGTATACCGATTCAGAATTGGCAAGAATTCAAGAGGAAGAAAACTTGATTTCGATCATTAATCGTCCATTAAGAATTTGCGGAATGGTAAAAAATGAGGGTTTGGCAGGTGGTGGACCTTTCATGATTAATCGCGATGGGGTTGTTACCAAACAGATCATCGAGAAGTCTCAAATTGTAAGTGAAGATCAAACAAAACATTTGTTTTCAAGTACGCATTTTAATCCCGTGATGATGGTACTTTGCACCAAAGATTTACAAGGAAATGAAATAGATTTGAGTCAATCAGTGGATGCTAAAAGTTCTTTTAAGGTTAAAAAGAATTATCTAGGCAATCAAATTAATTATTTGGAACTTCCGGGTTTATGGAATGGATCCATGTATTATTGGAACTCCATTTTTGTCGAAATCCCAAGCAATACTTTTAGTCCAGTCAAATCTGTTATGGATCTTTTGAATCCTTTACATCAAGAATTAAATCATTAAATTAAGTCTAATGTCTTTAAAGGTTTTCTTTCTGCTTATGATTCTTATTTGTTGCAGATGTAGCTCTATCTCAGCACAATTTCAATTTAATTATGAAGATTCAATTCCCGTATTTAAATTAGGAAGTAAGTTAGATTTGGCCTGGGCCGGGGGAATTAATTATGCGCAACCCTCAGATATTGATTATGATTTTGACGGTGATTTGGATATATTCATTTTTGATCGGAGCAATAATCAAATTCGCGTTTTTCGTCATGATCAAGTAGGGGTAAATCATTTCTATACTTTTGATCCTCATGCAACTTCTTTATTTCCCTCGGATTTGCGTTATCGAGCTGCCTTGATAGATTATAATGGTGATGGAAAAAATGATCTTTTTACCTATGGTATTGGTGGGATGAAGGTTTTTAAAAATACAGGCAGCTTTTCTCAAGGGCTACAATGGCTCTTGGTAAAAGAACTTTTGTATTCAGATTATAATGGAATACAATTGGGTCTTTACGTCAGTTCTAGCGATATTCCTGCCCTTGTAGATGTTGATTTGGATGGTGATATAGATATTCTGACGTACCATATCGGTGGTGAACATGTTCAATATCACCAAAATCAAAGCCAGGATTTGTATGGAAATTCTGATTCATTGATCTATATATTGAAAAATGAATGTTGGGGAGGTTTTAAAGAGGATGTTACTTCTAATAGTTTGTTTCTGAATGATCAAAATGCGCCCTGTGTTACAGGGAATGTTCCTAACCCCATGTTGCCAACGCATAACAATCCAAATGAAGAGGAAAAAGCCCATTCTGGATCTACTATTTTAGCTTTGGATATTGATGGTTCCGGTGTGCAAGACTTAATTATAGGTGATGTCGCTTATACCAATCTTAATTTATTAATTAATGGAGGTACAGCTCCCAACACGAATTCTTTAATGATCAGTGTTGATCCGGCTTTTCCATCAAATAGTGTATCAGCGAATATGCAGGTTTTTCCGGCAGCATTCCGTTTAGATTTTGATTTTGATGGAATTAAAGATCTATTGGTAGCTCCCAATGCAAAAGGGGTGTCGGAAAATGAAAAAAGTATTTTAATGTATCATAATTCTGGAACAAACTCCAATAGTAATTTTATCTATCAAGGCGATGCTTTCTTGCAAAATGAGATGATTGAACATGGTTTGGGTTCTATTCCAGTGCTAGCAGATATCACAGGCGATGGCTTGGAAGATCTGATTGTCGCCAATTATTTTGCCTATAAACCCATATTAAACAAAGAAAGTCGCTTGGCTTATTATAAAAATACAGGCACTTTAACACAACCTATTTTTACTTTTATCGATGCCGATTTAATGAATTTATCTCAGTCCAATCTAGGTTTGCATATTGCGCCTACTTTCGGTGATTTAAATGCTGATGGTAAATTGGACATGCTCCTTGGAAAAGAAGATGGACAACTAGCACTTTATGTAAATACAACAACTGGTAGCTCTCCTAATTTTGCTGTTCCAAGTTCAAATTTGCAAGATAATAATGGAATAACGATTCAAGTGGGACAATTTGCTAGTCCTCAATTATTCGATTTAGATAAAGATGGATTATTGGATTTAATCATTGGAGAAAAAACCGGAACTTTAATTTATTATAAGAATAGTGGAACAGCATCATCTCCTCAATTTACTTTGAACGCTTCCTTATTGGGTGGAATTGATGTCTCTACAAGCAATCCTGATGGTTTTCCAAGTCCACATTTTTTTAGATACCAGGATACAACTTATCTAATCATTGGAAACTATGACGGGACATTGCTCTTGTATGATAGTATAGATGGAAATTTAAATTCGAATTTCTATTTGAGATCCAATGGATTTTTAGGAATAAATGTAGGTGGATATAGCGCACCATTTATCAATGATATTGATCATGATGGACAATTAGATTTATTTATTGGCCAAGATTTAGGTGGTGTATTTCATCTTGAAAATGATCCAAATAGCAGTCTTGCTATTAATGAAATTCCATCAAATGACTTTTTAATTTATCCAAATCCTACCTCTGATAAACTACAAATTCAAAGTAAATCATTAAATATAAACTATTGTATATTTGATGCAATGGGTCGCACTATGCTTCAATTTAAAAATCTCGAACTCGAAACAAGCATTGATGTAAGTAATTGGAAAAATGGTGTGTACTTCATCAAAGAAAGTAATCAAAAGGTAAGTCGCTTCATAAAGCAATAAGGAAACTTATTTCACTTCGATATTAAACATCTTTTGTCCTTCCAAAAATCCTTCTAATTGATCTCCAATAGCTACTGGACCAACACCAGCCGGTGTTCCTGTGAAAATTAAATCACCAGTTTTTAGGGTTATGAATTGAGATACATAAGCGATTATTTGATCGATACTAAAAATCATCTCAGTAATATCTCCTTTTTGTTTTAAAGTCCCATTTTGATAAAATTCAAACTTACTAGGCATCTTGTTTTCTTCAATGGCAATCCATGTATTGGATACCGCCGCACTATTGTCAAATGATTTTGCTTTTTCCCAAGGCAATCCTGCTTCTTTACAAGCTTGTTGAAGATCACGTGCTGTAAAATCTAATCCAATCGAAACCTCATTGTAGTATTTTTTAGCAAATTGAACGGCAATACTTTTTCCTGGTTTTGAAATTTTTACTACCAATTCACATTCATAATGTAAATCTTTTGTAAACGATGGGTGAAAAAAATAATTCTCACGCAATAATGCAGTATCGGGTTTCATGAAAAAAACGGGTTCACTTGGAGTTGTAGACCCCATTTCTTTAGCGTGTTCGCTATAGTTTCTGCCAATACAAATTATTTTCATTTCTTATTAAATTTATCTAATAATCCACTCAATTTATCTTGAATTTCACCTTCCTTATTCGCTTCTTTCCTTTTCTTAATCTCATCCATCTCTTTACGAAGGCATTGTTTGGTTTGATGTGGAAAATCCGCTTCTAACATCCAACCATAATAACCAGGTTCATTTTGCATTACTGTAGCAACGGTTTTGCCCTTATGCTTGCCAAAATTATAAACAACCTCTCCTTTGTCGTTATGCGCTAGTCTACCTGCATAATCAACCATTGCAAAGTTACTTTGTCTTGAAAAGGTCGCAAGTGCATTGATTTCACTATCCAATTGAGGATAACGCTCTAGTTGCGCTTTTAAGACTTCCCAAGTTACTTGTGTATCATATAAGGCGTTGTGCGCATTGTCCATAGTTTTTCCACAATAAAATTGGTAAGCAGCAGCAAGGGTGCGTTGTTCCATTTTGTGAAAAATATTCTGAATGTCAACAAATGATTTATCAGAAAAATCTACTGGAATCCCAACTCTTAACAATTCCTCCACTAAAACGGGAATATCAAATTTATTTGAATTATAACCTGCAAGATCGGCATCTCCGATAAAAGCTAAAATAGCGGGTCCTAATGTTTTTATGGTAGGAGCATTTTTAACCATTTCATTCGTAATTCCATGGATTTCTGCTATTTCATCAGAAATAGTTACTTCAGGGTTTACCAATTCATTGTACTCGATTTCGCTTCCATCTTCCATGATTTTAACGATAGCAATTTGTACAATACGGTCTTTTGTGATGTTGGTCCCTGTGGTTTCTAAGTCAAAAACACAAAGTGGTTTCTTGAGATTAATTTTCATTTATTTTATAAAAAAAAAGCCCAATAAATTGGGCTGTGTTAGTTGTGAAATCAATTATTTAATAATGATGAATTCAGTTCTTCTATTCTTTAGTTGCTCTGCTTCGGAGCATGGAACACCATCTTTACATGTGTTGAGCAATTCAGATTCTCCATAACCTTTCGAACTTACACGTTGTGAATTGGTTATTTTGGATTGAATATACTCTTTTGCAGTTTTAGCTCTTAAATCTGAAAGTACTTGATTGTAAAGAGCAGAACCTCTTGAATCTGTATGTGATCTTATTTCAACCTTCAAGTTTGGATTTGCATTTAAAACTTTGATTACTTCACTCAATTTACTTTTTGAATAATCGGTCAAATTATGCTTGTTAAACTGATAGTTTACATAGTATGTTCCTAAGTTGGTCGTTGCAACTGGGGTTAAATTAATATCCATTTTTAAAATTGAATCGTAGGCCAATACTGTTTTAAGAGAATTAGAGTTGTTCAGGTAATCTTGAGCACTTGCTTCATATTGGCCATTAATTTCTGTTTCGAAGGTAAGATTCTTAACAAGACCTGAAAAATAATTTCCCTTGTTGTCAGCAGTAACAACATCTGTTTTTCCATTAATATTTATACTTATGCTAGCATTAGGAATGCCCAAACCTGATTGCTGATCACGAACCGTACCCTGAACCATATAAATAGGGAAAGGAATAATTACTTTATTTTCATCATCTATTAATACCTTTTGAACGATTTCTTCATAGCTTGTTTCGCAATTGGTTTTAAATTTTGTGGTATAGTGCTTTCGGCTTTCAGCACCATAATAGTAGGACAACTCATAAGTCTTACATTTTTCAAGTTTACTTACAAAAACCCCATCTCTCATTCTTGGAGCTAGAATGGTTTCCGCAGCATCATTACAATCTAAACATTTTAAAATGATGTATGAACCTTCAGGAATTGCTTTTCCTCTAGGGTTAATAATTTGACCATTTAAAAAAGCATTGTTGTTGTTAGCAGAAATTTCAAGAGTATAAATATCAAACATTCCCTCTCCGCCTTTACGATTAGAGGATACCATCCCTTGTTTTCCATCCGCAGTCAAGGTGAAGAATAGGTCATCTGATGGTGAGTTGTAAGGAAAACCAATGTTCATAGGTTTAGACCACATGCCATTCTCATCTCTTTGAACCATAAAAACATCAAACCCTCCCATACTTTCAGGACCATTACTAGCGAAATAAAGAACATTGTTGTCTAAGCCCATAAAAGGTGTTTCTTCATCAAATTCTGTATTGATCATGCCTCCCATATTTTGAGCGGCGCCCCAAACACCATTTAATTTTTGAGCCATGTAAAGATCTCTTTTTCCTTTGCCACCCTCTGCATTCGAAACAAAATAAACAGTATTTCCGTCCGGGGAAAGCGTATAATGCGTATTCCAATGTATGTAGCTACTTTTTTCGCTTGCTGTTTTAATATCTTTAAGGGGTGTCAATGGACCGTATTTACCATTCTGAAATGTTGTATTAAATAAGAAGTTTCCGCTATTGTTGTATACAAATACATTTCTTTCGTCTTGGCTGATATAGCTCAATCTTTCACCTACTTTGGGATTAGAAAAAGACATTATAGTAGGCTTACTCCAAGCACCAGATTTTTCTTTATACATCTGATACACATCATCTGGGTAAGTATTGTACATCACATCTTTAGCAGCATCCGCTGCCTTATCTGCCCAGGGCCACTGACTTGAAAAGTATACAACTTTGCCATCTAAAGAAATTTGAGCATTCCATTCATTTTGAGAAGTGTTCAAACTTTTACCAAGATTCGTTGGAGTTGTACCTTGAGCAGAAGAAATTGCTTTTTTAGCTACTTCACATTGCTTGATGCAGTTTTGAGCGTTTACATTCAATTCAGACTTTTTTACCGCCTTTTCAAGAAAAATTTTGTAATTCGAAATGGCTTTGTCATACTGTCCATCAATTTGATAGGTTGCAGCAAGATAAAAGAAAGCATCAATGGAGGCTGCTTTTTCAGTAACGGAATAGATATCGTAATTGACTTGAGTTTTTTTGATTGCTTTTAATAAATGATTCATTGCCAATTCATGGTTTTGATTCATTGCCAATAAGATAAATCCTTTTCTGTAATTGTAGTTTGAATTATCCTTATCATAACTGAGTAATTTATCGGCAACTAAATCTGCAAAATGAAAGAAGTTTTCTTGCAGTAGTCTTGAGTTTTCACCAATTAAGTCTTGCTCAGAGGACTTGCTAATTACATTTTTAATTTCTACTTCAGTTTGTTGACTAAATCCCAATAAAGAAATGAAGAGCCCAATTGTTAATGTAAATAATTTATTCATAACTTCTTTTTTTTAAAGATACTTCAAATATTCTGTTCTGTATCAAATTGTTCTAGGTAATCTGCTACCCTTCGGACAAACTGTCCACCAAGCGCACCATCTACGACCCTGTGATCGTAGGAGTGGGATAAAAACATTCTATGACGAATACCGATAAAATCTCCTTCTGGCGTTTCAATAACGGCAGGCATTTTTCTTATCGCGCCAACCGCCATAATCGCTACTTGTGGTTGATTGATAATTGGAGTTCCCATGACGTTTCCGAACGAACCTACATTGGTCATGGTGTAAGTTCCACCTTGAACATCTTCTGGTTTTAGTTTATTATTTCTTGCATTATTTGCAAGTAAATTCACTGCTTTGGTCAAACCAACTAGATTTAATTGATCTGCATTTTTAATTACAGGAACAATTAAGTTACCGGAAGGTAATGCGGTTGCCATTCCAATATTGATATCTTTCTTTTTGATGATTGTTGTTCCTGAAACAGAAACATTAATCATGGGAAAATCCTTGATGGCTTGCGCAATTGCTTGAATAAAGATCGGGGTGAAGGTAATATTTTCCCCTTCTCTTTCAAAAAACTTCTTTTTAACTTTATTTCTCCAATTTACGATATTAGTAACATCTGCCTCAACGAATGAAGTAACGTGTGGCGAAGTGTGTTTTGACATCACCATATGATCAGAGATCAGCTTGCGCATACGATCCATTTCAATGATTTCATCTGTTCCACTCGCAATAACTATTGGAGGTTTTGGTGCTGATGGAGCAGGTATTGATGGCGTACTTGCAGCAACAGCAACTTCCACTTTAGGCGCCGTGCCTCTATTTTCTATATAAGAAATCAAATCTTTTTTAGTTACTCTACCTTCTAGGCCTGTACCAGAAACGCTATTCAATTCCGAACTGCTCAGTCCTTCTTTTTGAGCAATACTTTTAACAAGCGGGGAGTAGAAACGATCTCCGGTATTAAAATTTTCTTTATTTTCGATTGGAGCGATTGCTTCAACAGTTGTATTATTTTCTGTCGCTATTTCAGTAGGTGTTTCAGCAATCACGGGAGTGCTTTTTTCCGCAACCACCGCATCGGTATCGGTTGAAATTATTGCAATTACATCTCCAACTTGAGCTACTTGATCTTTTTCAAACAAACATTTTATCAGTGTTCCAGCTGCTTCAGAGGGCAATTCATTGTCTACTTTATCTGTAGCAACCTCTACCAAAGGCTCATCCATAGCAACTTGGTCACCCGGTTGTTTTAGCCAATTTGTAATTGTTGCCTCCGTTACGCTCTCACCCATTTTGGGAAGTCTGATTTCTATTTCAGCCATCTTAAATATTGATTTATTTGAGTGTAAAATTAGTCAAAATGTTAGATATAACAACAATTATTAAACGCGATCTAATTTTCTCCAATGCTTAAACAATATGCCTAAATCTTTCATTATTGAATAATCTCTTGAGTAAATTAAATTTACCTTGTCCATATTTTCAATAGGAAAGCCCATATTCCCATCCAAAGGATTTAAAATACCTTTCCTTAGCTGAGGTAAATTTCGGTCTTTCACCTCTTCATTCCTGTAAAATCCAACGAGTGTTTTTTGTCCAATGATAAGCTCCAATTGATTTTTTAAAAATTGTTTTTTATGATCAAAAAGGAATACCAGTATTGGAGATAATAATAAAGTACTTGTTGCAAAAAGAACATCAAGAAGACGTTTAGACCTCAAGGTACTCGGTCTATTAAGCGTACTGATGTTTAAAACATACATTTCACCACTGTTGTCAATGGAATTACTTCCAATGATAAATTGTGCATCTGGTTGCGCTATTTTAAAATCAATTTCTTCAGATTTTACATCACCCATAATTTGAATGATCTGTCTCGCACTGATATCTTTGGCGCAGAAAATCAATTCATCGATTTTTAATTCTTGAATTACTTTTTCAATTTGTCGTAAATCACCAATAGCGCCTTCAAAATGTTCGTGAGCTGCTACTGCAGAAACAGATGAAATTGCACTAAAAGTTTGATGGAGTAGGATATCCACTCTTTTTACTTCTGCTTCATCTCCGATAATGAGGAATTTTCGTTTTACTTTTCTATTCAAGTGCCAACCTTTTCCACTTAGGAGATTTTTTAATAATCTATTAAATATATTCCATAGAAAATACCAAAGCCCTCCTATTAAAACATATAATCTAGAGAATTGAAGTTCTTTGGGCAACAAGGCATATAAAATAAGAATGAGTCCTGTTCCGAATACAATTCCTTTAACTTGTTTACTTACTTTAAATGGTTCGTCAAAAGCGCCACTCAGTAAATAACTAAGGGTCCAAATAATAAAATAAGTAGGAATCATTAATTGGTAAGCTGCCTGTGGAAAAGTGATTTCTCGTTGTTGCCATTGATAAGTAAGTGCAAAAAGTCCCAGAAGGAGTATGGCAGATTGCAACAGGATAGGGCCGAAAAATTTAAAGAAGCGTTGAACAATTGCTATTCCAGCACGCAAATAGATGGCAATATTGATGGCTAAGGAAAACAAAGAGGCATTCTGTTGCGAAAAGTGTTTTTTAGCAAAAATCACCATGGCTCGGTAAAAAACAAAAACATAATTCACAGAACTTTTCTTGGTACTTTCTCCTTTATAATGAATAATGCTCGTTTGAGGGAAATATAAATTTTTAAATCCTGCCTTTTGAATCCTGTAAGAAAGATCGATATCCTCACCATACATGAAAAAGGTTTCGTCTAAATAACCAATTTGTTCCAACACCTCTTTCCGCATACACATAAATGCTCCGCTGAGTATATCTATTTCATGTTCTTCCATTTCTGACATGTAACTCAGGTGATAACGACCAAAGCGCTTAGATTTCTTAAAGAGCTTCGAAAATCCAAATATTTTATAAAAAGCAACTGCTGGAGTTGGTAATCCTCTTTTAGATTCTGGAAGAAAAATTCCTTTTCCATCCACCATTCGAACGCCTAATCCACCGATATTTTGATCTGCTTCCATGCGCTGAAAAACAAGACTCAGTGTTTGTTCTTCAATCACAGTATCAGGATTGAGTAAGAGTATATATTTTCCGGTCGCTAATGCAATGGCTTGATTGTTGGCTTTTGCAAAGCCTAAGTTTTCTTTGTTTTCAATTCTTTGAACGCTTTGAAATTTTCTTTCAACCATTGACATAGAACCATCGGAACTGTTATTGTCAACTACAAAAACTTCAATATTTAAATTTTGTCGGGCTTTTTCAACTGAATTCAAGCATTGCTCGAGAAAAAACTCAACATTATAATTAACGATGATAATACTTAAATCAAAACTATTTGGATTCATTTTCATTTTATGGCAATACAAGAAATTTCAATTATGGCATCTAACGGAAGTCTTGCTATTTCTATTGTTTCTCTTGCTGGCGGGATATTATGAAAATAAGTTCCATAAACAGCATTCATTTCTTGAAAATCTCCCAAGTCTTTTATAAAGATAGAGCATTTTACAACATCATCAAATCCCATGTCAGCGGCATTTAATAGGGCTCCTATATTTTCCATCACTTGTTGGGTCGCTGTTTTAATATCATCATTAACTAATTTCCCTGTTGTTGGATTCATAGGAACTTGCCCACTGATGTATAAAGTTCCGTTTTTTAATATCGCAGGACTGTAAGGACCAATTGGTAAGGGCGCTTGAGGTATTTGAATGGAAATTTTACTCATTTTATTATTTATTATTTTTTTCAAATTTACTTTATTCTCTTTGCTACTTTTGCAAAGTAAAAACAAAACCTCCAAATGCGACTATTAATCATCGATTTTTACGATTCTTTTACCTACAATCTCGCCCATTACTTCAAGAATTTGAATTGTGATGTAGTTGTGCTTAGGGAAAACGACTTAGATTTAGACGCGTTGTTGTCATTTGATGGTATTGTGCTTTCTCCAGGACCTGGTTTACCAAAAGAAAAAAGGTTTCTATTTGAGGTGTTAAATATTTGCAAAGGCAAAGTTCCGGTTCTAGGTATATGTTTAGGAATGCAAGGTATTTCAGAGTTCTTAGGAGCTCAACTTGAAAATCAATTGGAAGTGAAACATGGAGTGAGTACTCAAGTGATTCAACTTAAACCTTCTTTATTATTTGAAAACTTACCTCAGGAATTTCAAGCAGGATTGTATCACAGTTGGAAAGTAGTCGATCTCTCTGAAGATTTTCTCATAGCTGAATCAGAGGAGGGGGTAGCTATGGGATTGGAGGCATTGGAAAATTATCAATTTGGAGTTCAATTTCATCCAGAATCTATTTTGACTGAAAAAGGACTTTTGATTTTAAATAATTTTATTCATTTTTGTTTATCTTTAAAATAAAAATATGAAATCTATACTATTATTTGTTTGTGTATTAGTAACGAAAATTACTTTCGCTCAAAGTTGTCTTGGAAATTGGATTACCATAGATGACAATACAGGTAAAAAGAAATCTGTCGTTGAGCTCTATAAAACTGATGGGAAACTATACGGAAAAATCATTCATTTATACCCAAGAGAGGGTAGAGGTCCTAACCCGAAATGTACCAAATGTACAGATGATCGAAAAAATAAACCTTTAGACGGCTTACAAATTGTTCGTGGATTAAAATGGAGTGGCAGCGATTGGGAGGACGGCACTATTGTAGACCCAGAGAACGGTAAGATTTACACTGTTAAAATGTGGATCGATGCCTCTACTCCAGATAAATTAAATGTTAGAGGTTACATTGGGCCATTTTATCGCACTCAAACTTGGACAAGAACTACAAAAGATTTTTAATTTTGTAAACAAATTTAAATAGTAGTTGTTTGTAAGAAAAAAAATTCATGAAATTTTTACGTCTTCTTTTTTTAATTTTCTTGTCTTTTATCTCTTTTAATTCATTTGCTCAAAATGGATTGGTGCGAGGACATGTTTTAAACGCTGCTAACAATGAAGCGATTGCCTTTGTAAAGATTTCCATTCTTGATCAGCAAAAAGGAGCTATTTCCTTAGAAGATGGTTCCTATGAAATAAGAGGTATTGCCCCCGGAATCTATTCATTTAAGGCCAGCTGTCCTGGTTTCAAAGATCAAATCATCAATGAAATTTTGGTTACTAATGCGCGTTCAATTGAATTAGACTTTAATTTGGATTTCATAGTCAAAGATCAAAAAGAAGTGGTGATTAATGGAAATAGATTTTTAAGAAATGTAGAGTCACCAGTTTCATTAAAGACGTTGAATTCCACTGAAATTGAAAGATTACCCGGAGCCAATCGCGATGTAAGTCGAGTGATTGCTGCACTTCCTGGCGTGGCATCTCGCGCTACTTTTAGAAATGACATCATCATTAGAGGAGGTTCACCAGGGGAGAATAAATTTTATTTAGACGGCATTGAAGTTCCCAACATCAATCACTTCGCTACCCAAGGAAGTAGTGGGGGACCTGTAGGATTATTAAATGTAAATTTCATCAGGGAAGTTGATTTTTATGCAGGTGCCTTTCCTTCCAATAGAGCCAATGGTTTGAGTAGTGTGATTGCTTTCAAGCAGAAGGAAGGTAACAGCGATGGATTAATCACCAATTTTGCTTTGGGTTCTAGCGATGCCGCAATTACGTTGGATGGTCCTTTGGGTAAAAATTCGAATTTTATCTTTTCAGCGCGCAGGTCTTACTTGCAATTTTTATTTGCAGCATTGAAATTACCTATTTTACCTACCTATAATGACTTTCAATTTAAGTACAATTATAAGATCAATAAGAACAGTAAAATATCTGTTATTGGTTTGGGCGCCATCGATGATTTTAGATTAAATACAAGTGCGAATGATAATGTAACAGATTCCTCTCAAATTGAATCCAATAATTACATTCTTGGAAATTTACCGCTACAACAACAATGGAACTACACGCTAGGAGTTAATTATATGCACTCTAGTAAAAATGGAATTCAGAATATCGTTGTGAGTCGCAACATGTTGAATAATTCCTCAACGCGTTATAAGGATTTTATAGAAACTCAGGCCAATAAACTATTGGATTATTCCTCTTTTGAAGCTGAAAATAAGGTGCGCATAGAACACACCTATAAAAAAGACGGGTGGCGTTGGAACGTTGGTGCTGGTTATGAATACGCCCGATATTTTAATTCAACCTACAACAAAATTACCATTCAAGGTCAGCCTGTAACCATTGATTTTAAATCAGATTTGTTTTTAAGTAAATACAGTGCTTTTTCACAATTAAGTAAAGGTTTGTTTAATGAAAAGTTGAATCTCTCTATTGGCTTGAGGGCAGATGGGACCAATTATTCAAAAAACATGTCTAATTTATTGAACCAATTATCACCTAGCTTTTCTTTGAATTATAGGGTGACTAAAAAGATTGCCATCAATGGAAATATTGCCCGTTACCATCAACTTCCTTCTTATACTATACTTGGTTACCGAGATGCGCAAGGTTCCTTAATCAATAAAGCAAACGGTTTGAAATATATTCAAGCAGATCATTTTGTGCTTGGTGCTGAATATCTTACGGAAATTAGTTCTCGTTTTACAGTTGAAGGTTTTTATAAAAAATATAATTACTATCCTTTTTCTACCAAAGATTCTTTGTGCTTGGCGAATGTTGGATCTGATTTTGGCGTTGTTGGAAATGAAGCGGTGCGTTCTCAATCCATGGGAAGGTCTTATGGATTTGAATTACTGTATCAACAAAAATTGTATAAAGGATTTTATGCAATTGTAGCTTATACTTTTGTAAAATCTGAGTTCCAAGACAAATCAGGCAACTACGTTCCAACGGCATGGGACAGTAGAAATATTGTTTCTTTAACAGGTGGAAAACGATTCAAAAATGGTTGGGAAATCGGAATGCGCTGGTTGTTCTCGGGAGGCTCACCTTATACACCATATGATGTTGCTACCTCTAGCTTAAAGCAAAATTGGGATATCAATGGTTTTGGTTTGTTGGATTATAATAAATTAAATACCAAGCGTGAATCTAATTACCATCAATTGAATATTAGGGTGGACAAGAAACTGTATTTAGATAAGTTTAACTTGAATTTTTATCTTGACATTCAAAATGCTTATGCCCACAAAACTATTTTGGCACCTACTTTATTGGTCGTTACAGATGCTGCTGGTGCTCCAGTCACTGATCCAAATGACCCAACACGGTATAAGACCAAATATATCGAAAATGCATCCGGAATTATTCAGCCTACTATTGGTATAATTATAGAATTTGCCGCTAAAAAGAAATTGCCTCTTGTTAATTAAAATGCTTTGGATATTTTTTTTCAAGCAGTTCAAATTGATTTTCAGATCTTAATTTTTGAACACAATACTCAACAAATTCTGGACTAGCATAAAATATTTTTTCCATTTTTCCTCTGTATATTCTGAGTAAATCGTCCTTATTGACCACAAAGGAGGAATCTTTTTGTAATTCCTTTTCCCATCCGTTCATAAAGGCACTTGAACTTTCATGGTAATACTCTTGCCATTCTTTAGCGGCAAAAGCATCCGTCCATTTTTGAGGGATATTCATTTTAGGTTCTTTTGGAGTTTCTTTGACTACAAGAATTTCATTGGGTGCTTTTTCAGTCTTTTTTTGAATAGGAAGGATCTTTTCTGGAACATTTACTTGGTTTTTTTCATCTGCTTTCAACTTCTTTTTT
>Ga0304728_1001551_pt1 | contig 16063 bp, 12 predicted proteins | sample C_130625_MF_Meta_FD_190476 | JGI IMG/M metagenome (GOLD analysis project Ga0304728, IMG submission 190476) | Freshwater microbial communities from Lake Croche, Canada to study carbon cycling - C_130625_MF_MetaG (v2) (version 2) | ecosystem: Environmental > Aquatic > Freshwater > Lake | place... | reverse complement strand
TAAGAAATTCTTTCCTTCTTTATTTACTTTTTTTTGTAATTTTGGAATTAATTTATATATTATATCAATATTAGGTATGATATTATTATTTTTTAAATTAATTCTGACCATTTTTCGTACTGATAAATCATCGTAATTTTCTAATAATGATTTTATTGCCTTTAGATTTGACAACAATTTATATTCCCCACCGATATAGTTATTTAAAAAATTAGATATCAATAAGCCTTTATTTTTATCATCTTCTACTTTTGCAATACTAAAAAATCTTTTTACTACTTTATAATAATTACCTTCTTTTAATTCTGTTTTTATATTTTCTTTTATTTCTTTCACTACTTCATGAATATTAGGATTTAACCAATAATTTATAGTAAGTTCTTTAAATACCCCATCATAATAGATGATAGTATCTATTTTTAAAAATTCAATTTTATTAAAATCATTTTCTGGAATTTTTATGGTATCAATTTCATCAGCATAAAATTTTATTTTCTTACCATCTTTATACTGTATTTTTAATTCAATAAAAAACATTTTTGGATCTGAATCAATATTTTTTATTATTTTATTAATTTCATCAGAAATAAATTTATATTCTTTTTTTCCTGTTATATATAAATCTAAATCAATATCCCCTGCATTACGTTGTGTTTCAAGTGAAAAAGATCCAATTACGGTAGGTTTAATATTTTTAAATGTTATATTTTTAAAAAAAGGATATAATTCATTATCAGGAAGATTTTTTTCTGAAAATATATCAGCCATTATATAATTAAAATATATATTAATTATATAAATATGTCTATTAATTTTGATTTTAAAAAAAAAGGTGCGAAAGTTTTAGTCTTATCGTGTATTGACCCACGATATGTTGAATTACTTGCCGATTTCTTAATACACAATAAAGAAGTTCACAATGATTACGATTTGTTTAATCTAGCTGGTGCAGAATTAGGTGTATTAGAAAATAAAGAATGGAAAAAAACATTTTATGATCATATTGATATAGCCATCAAATTGCATAAGATATCAGACATATGGATATTTTCACACCTTGATTGTGGTATGTATAAAGTAACTTTAGATTTAAAGAAAGATTTAGATACTAATATCCATGTAGAAAATATGAATAAATTAGAAAGTATGATAAAAAAAGATTACCCAAAACTTAAAATAAAAAAATATGTGATGACAGATAAACCAGAAATTTTAAAAGTGACTTAAAGACATAAAAGATTAAAGAAAAAGATATTTCCTAATTAAAGAAAGAATTCTTTAATTTTATCACCATAAAATATTTATCGCTAGTTCATTGGCTGAATTTCTACCTAATTTTTTCTTTTTTGAAATTGCTGTATGACTTTTTCTAAAACGATTACGCATTTTTACTGATTCACCTTTTGGAACTTTATTGGTCTTTTCAAGGTGTTGATAAATATAAAGGTCTTTATATCCTACAGCCCCAAAATGTCTTATACCTTGTTCAGTTGATATTTTTAATTTGTGTTTATCATCATTATCAAAATTAAGCTGTTTTTCATCATAACCAGCTTTTTTGGCTTTCTTTTTCATTTCCTTTAGATAATTACTAGGATTGATACCATATTTTTTTAATTCTTCATAAAATTTAGTGCCTTTTATACCAGATCCATTTATATTTTCTTTTTTTTCATCATTACTACTTTTATTTACTATTATTTCATCACTACTGCTTATATCACTATTACTACCATCACTGCTACTTTCATCACCATCATCTATCCATTCTTGTAGTTTCATTTCTAATAATTTATGCCAGTTTGCACTTAAAAAATAAGTACCTTCTTTTTCTATTTCAAAATCACCTAATTTTACTTCAATATTCGGAAAATAAAATCTACTACCACCTAAGTGTAAAGCATTAAATAATTCATCAAGAAATGGATCTTTCGGTGTACACGGATTTTTAAAATATTTTATTTTTTTTACACTAAAATCATATCTATTTTTAAATAATCCATCCTTTATTAATTCATCTATATAATCAAAAAAACCATTTAAATCATAATTATAACTTTCAATCGTCTGTAAAAACCCAATTTTATAATAAGCCATAACAGTATTATAATCTGAAAGACTAGATAATTTTAAATAATCAAAATTAGATTTTTTTTTCCAGAATTCATCATTTCCATTTTTAATTATTCTATTAAATGAATCTATTATAGATCCTGCACCACCAGTACTACATAATGTATTAATGTATATATGATCACCATAATCACTAAGCATACAACCAGCAGTCATGATAATATTATTATCTTCATCTGCTTTAAATGCTACACCATAAATTGAATCCGAAAATAAGGTTAAATTATATTTATGTCCATCACATCTATTTATACACCAGTTTCGTGTAAGATCAGAATTTTCAGCTTTTTTTACAAAACTACTTAATAATCTACATTTTGAACTAAAACCATCATTATTAACAATAAATCCGTAATAACCATCTTTAGATGATTTACATTTTTCTAAAATAGTAGTATATAAATTTTCTAATTGATCATAAACATTACTAGTGAAGTTACTATTTTTTTCCACACTAGGAAATATTTCTTTATTTATCCTTTCAGGTTTTTTATCATTTTTTGTATCATCAAAATCAACTGTGCACAAAAACTTTTTTGTAAGTTTTTTTATTTTTTCATCTATTTCTTCATCTATTTCTTTAGTTTCTTCATCACTGCTAACTTCATCATCTGATTTATAATAATTTTTATTTATTTTTACAATTTTATTTAATATATCATCCCTAGTATATGTTTCATTTTCTTCATAAAGATTTCCAAAGTAAACTTTAAAAACACGAAAAGGAAATATAAATTTTTCATCGAAACCAGTTTTACGCATCAAATTTTTAAATTTTATGTAGTATGCTTCCCACATTCTAGTAGTAAAACCACTTGTATTTCTACCACCTATTTTTCTTTCATTTATTTCTATTGCTATTTTTTGTTTTTCTGCTTTCTTTTTGGTCAGTCCTTTTTTACTAAAGCATTCTTTAGGGTTTGATTTCTTACAGACTTTAAATTTTTTATTTATACTTTTAATTTCATATGGCATTATATAATATTATTATAAAATTATTATATAATAATAATATATATAATGTCAAGTCAAACTTTATCAGGAAAATCAAATTTTAATGTAGATCCAAATCACATCTATTATGATCTACAATTATTAAATAATGATACCACAGGAAATTCCGCATCATTACCTATCAAGTTTCAAGAAACACGTCTAGCCCCTATCCTTGCAAATCCATCTGAATATTTTTTATCTATACAAAGATTTAGTCTTGATACGGTATCATTGCCTTTAGTATTACCACAAGTTGATACAAATGAAAGCACGAATCCTGATGGTGATCCAGATAAATTAGTATATCAATGGGGATATCAAGATTCAGATGATCATAATGTTTCTTATTTTAATGTTATATATGCACAACAAGATTTCACCTTATTAAAACCAGAACCCAACCAAGTTTTATTCGATCCAAGCATTATAAGTAATCCTTATTATTTTGTTTATACTTTCCAGAATTTTGTTGACATGATCAATAATAGTTTTATAACAAATTGTCCGACTGGTTATGCACCACAATTAGTTTTAAATCAGACTACTAATGCTTATGATTTATGGTTTCCATCAGGTTCAGTACCTGCACCACCTACTGCTAGTTTTGACCCTTACTGGATGCCAAAAAAGAACCTTTCAACTAATCCAGATACATTAAGATTATTTTTCAATGCCCCATTATTTACATTATTTTCATCATTAAATTCTATATACGTTGGAATTCTTACAAATCCTAGAAGTCCTGAAACAATAGTACCTGGTAATTGGTATAATGTATCACCATCGAATGCTACAATTGATACACCTGATGGTGCAGCATATGGAAATTATGACTTTTTAGGATTAAATACAGCACCAAAACCACCATTAATAGATACTGCTATATGGCCACCGACTGTAGAAAATCATAATCCAATATCATTTTTTCAAATTAATTCTGCACAGTATCCAACCCAACCCCTGTGGAATCCAGTAAAACAAATTTTATTTACTACGTCTATGATGCCTATTGTCAATGAATTAGTTGGTATCCCTATCATCCAAAATTCTAATCCAAATTTAAATAATACACAACCAAATAATAATTTTAGTCCTATTATTACTGATTTAGAAGTTTCATTGACACGTGGTGACGAAACAAAGCCAAATATCACATATATACCAACGGCAGAATATCGTTTAATTGATTTACAATCAAATGCCCCGATTAATCAAATTGAAATCGCCTTATTCTGGAAAGATCAATACGGAACAGTACATCCATTTTTATTAGAACCTGGTTGTGGTGCTAGTATTAAGATGTTATTTAGAAGAAAAGTTTTTAACTTAGTATCTTTGAAAGAATATACAAAACCAGTATAATTAAAATATTTTTATAATATATATTATGTCTAATCAAACAATTTCTGGAAAAACAAATTATAACGTTGACCCAAACCATATCTATTATGATGTCCAATTATTTAATAATGATACATCAAATAATCCATCATCATTACCTTTAAAATTTGAAGAAACAAGAACAGCTGTTGTACTGGCTAATCCATCTGAATATTTTATGTCTGTTCAAAGATTTTCTATTGATACTACATCATTGCCATTATTTATTCCACAAGTTGATACCAATCCAGATACTAATACAGAAGGTGACCCCAATCAATTAATTTATAAAATTTTTATTTTTGGTGTAAGTACAAAAACATTTAATATAAAATATATCCCATCTGATTCAACGTTAACCCCACCAGATGTTTTAAATAATCCAGATGCACTTAGTGATCCTTACTATTTTGTATATACTTATCAAAAATTTATAGATATGATTAATAGATCTTTAATTGAATTTTTCCAAAACCAAGATGATGTCGGTGGTTCACTTTTATGTTATACACCACAATTAGTACTAAACAGACCATCTGGTAAAATTGATATCTGGTTTCCTGATTATACTACACTTGATATTGGTGGTCAAGCATGGAATATTCAACCAGCTGGTGGCTATGGTCTTTTTTTTAATAGTTCTTTATTTACTTTATTTTCTTCTTTAAATTCGTATTATGTCGGAAATGGCAGTAATAATAACTGGCCTTATTCTTATGCTTTACCTAGTGATGATTCATGGTATGGCGTAAATCCAACAGTACCCAGTCAAGGTTATAGTACTAGTCCACCATTTGATTCTAGTCCAGTACCATGGAATTCTTTACAGGCTGAAATTCCCTATCCAAGATCAACAACTTATACTGAATGGTCTAATTCTGTCGTGTGGCCATTTCCTAATCAAACATCTAATCCTGTTTATCCTGATAATCTATTAAATATCACAAACTTTCAATTTAATCGTTCTGCATATGCTTCTACACCAATTTGGAATCCTGTAAAAAGAATAGTATTAGTCAGTAATATTTTACCGATTACTAATAACTTAGAAGCACCCCCCAATATTTATAATTCAAATACAGCATTAGATTTACCTTATATCAACAATAATTTTTCCCCAACTATATCAGATATTGAAATTCCCTTAGTCAAGGGTAATGAAACTAAACCAATCGTATATTATACACCAATGGCTGAATTTAAATTGATAGATTTACAATCTAATGCCCCTTTTATAAATATTAGTTTTACGGCTTACTGGGTTGATGCACGTGGTGTAAAACATCCTTTATTATTGGATAGCGGTTGTGGTGCAAGTGTAAAAATATTATTTAGAAGAAAGATATTCAATTTGATCAAATTGCCAGATTATACAAAACCAGTTTAAATAATATATTTTTATATTATATATTATGTCAAGTCAAACATTATCAGGAAAATCAAATTTTAATACAGATCCAAATCATATATATTATAATCTACAAGTTTATAATAATGATACCACTGGAAATTCAGCGTCACAGCCTTTAAGATTTCAAGAAACAAGACTAGCACCAATTCTTGCTAATCCATCAGAATATTTTCTTTCAATTTTACGATTTAGTTTAGACACTGTATCACTACCACTAGTGATGCCACAAGTTGAAACAGATATACTAAAAAATGTTGATGGTAATCCTAATAAGTTAGTTTATCAAATTATGTTTTATAGTATTCCGTTAGGATATTCTGTACCATTTAATATACTTTTTATTCAACAAGATGAAACACTACCAGTACCAACAGCTGATCAAATACATAATGATCCAACAATAATCAGTAATCCATATTATTTTGTTTATACATATCAAAATTTTATAGATATGATTAATAGATCATTACTTCTTGCTATGAATGATTTTAATGATGTTTCAACAACACCACAAATAGTTTTTAATAAAAATACTAAAGCTTACGATATATGGTTTCCACCTGTTCCTGCTGATGAACTTAATAGACAAAAACCAAATAGATCAACTAGTGCGGAATTTGTTCCTGGTGTTTTTAATCCTGCATATGGTAATTCAGATAATTCTGATTATAATTTTAAATTATTTTTTAATCAACCATTATTTACTTTATTTTCATCATTAAATTCTGAATATGTTGGTTCGATACCAGATAGGGGTGATGGATGGTATAACGTCAACGCTGATCCAGCATTAATAAATCATGATCCAGCACTTCCTAATTTCTATAATAATTTAGGATTCGGAACAGCATTTTTTCCAGAAAATATAGATAGGTATATATGGCCTACTACTGAAGGATTTAACATTAACTACGCAGAATATCCATCACAACCCCTATGGAATCCTGTAAAACAAATAATATTTACCACAGCATTAATGCCTATCGTGAATCAGTTAGTCGGGACACCATTAATTCTAAATAGTAATATAGCACTAGACAATCCAGATGTAAGTAATAATTTTAGTCCCATCTTAACTGATATAGAAGTTGATCTACACAATGGGGACGAAACAAAACCAAATATAAATTATGTTCCTAGTGGTAAATATCGTTTAATTGATTTACAATCTAATATGCCTATAAATATTATAGAAATTTCAATAATATGGAAAGATCAGTATGGAAATCCCCATAATTTCTTATTAGAACCTGGATGTGGTGCTAGTATTAAAATAATGTTTAGAAAAAAGATATATAATTTACTTCAATTAGATGAATATACAAAACCAGTTTAAATAATTTATTTAGTTAAGAAATAATATATATAATTAATATATATATCATGTCAAACGATTTCAAAAAAATTTTAGTAAAAGATCCCAGACTTATGGTTACTGACAGTTTAAATTACGCTGTAATTAAAGGCGGACAAAATGTAGTAGTTCAACCACAGATAGCCATATCACAATCAACATCATCAATTAATTTCAATTTTCAAGTACCATCAGAACAGACCATAGTGGACAGAAATTTTACTATATCATCTAAAATGGTGGTAAGATTTCAAACTGGTACAGCTTGTAATTTAGTTTATGGTCAAAATTTTAGTCTTGCCCCCTTCCCTTTACACCAAACCACCACCACAATTCAAAGTACTATAAATAATAACGTTACCAGCATAAATATCCGTGATATATTACCTGCAATAATCAGATCAAATGATACACGTGAATTACAAAAGATGCATTCAGGCACACCTTGCACCCCTGACAGTATGTATTATTATAATGCTGGATTGGGTGGTACTTCTACTGCATCAGGTGCTGTTCCCAATTTATTATCAGGAAATACTTTAGGCAATTTTACGACATCTAGTATTGATACTGATTACGTACCGAATGGTGCATTTTCTGGTATTGCATCTAATCAATCTGGATCTACACCAGTATTATTAGAATGGGCAACAAGTTCAACCTATGGAACACTTGCCCCTGCTACATACAATTCCACACCTGCCACATACTGGCAATTAACATTTTATACATATGAACCAGTATTATGCCAACCTTATTTATTTTCTAATCCCGTCAGCAATAAACAAGGCATGTATGGTGTCCAAACAATTCAACTTCAGTATAATCTAACGGATGCTTCAAGAACTTTCCGCTGTGTAAGTTTTGATGCCAATGCGGTAGCGGTAACATTTGTTACTGCCCCAACAATTTACAGCGTAACAGGATCACAACTTTTAATTAATATGTTAACACCCCACCCATCTGACTTAATGCCACCCCGTAACGTTATCCCATTATTAACATACGACAGATATTTTTCAACAATCCAAAGTGCAACAATCCCCCCTAATTATGCTACACCAGTGACTGTATCATCTAATACGTATAATTTAACACAAATCCCCGATAAGATATGTATATTTTTACGTAAATCTATTAATGCACAAAGACCAACAGATGCGGATGTTTCACCCGTCATTTCTGGTATCAGTTTAAATTTCAACAATAATTCGGGCATTCTTGCAAGCAGTACGATCCATGACTTGTGGAAATTTTCCGTAGATGCAGGCAGTAATCAATCATTTAATGAATACTGTGGTCAGGCATATGCATATGATACTACAGCGGGTGCAGTCATTAAACCTACTGTAGGTTCTTATTTATGGCTTGATTTCGGCAAGCATATCCAACTGGTTGAAGACTTCTATTCACCTGGTTCGTTGGGGAACTTCCAGCTTCAGTTCAATGTCCAATTACAAAATCAATCTGCCAACGCCTTAACTGCTGGTACATATGAATTAGTATTATTGGTGATGTCATCAGGTCTGATGGTTTCGGAACGTGGCCAAACGTCGACCTATTCTGGAATTTTAACTAAATCTGACGTCTTAGATGCCAGTCAACAACAACCCTTAAGTATAACAAGCGTGGAAAGAATTGTGGGCAGTGGTTCATTAGATAAGGGTCGTGCATTACCAAAACATTTAAGCAATATGCTTTTACCCCATCATGGTTCAATAAATCCTATAGTATCTAAAGTAATGGAAGTAAAAGATGCAATGTCGAAACGTTTAATGTAATTATAAAATATTTAAATAATTTATTTAGTTAAGAAATAATATATATAATTAATATATATATCATGTCAAACGATTTCAAAAAAATTTTAGTAAAAGATCCCAGACTTATGGTTACTGACAGTTTGAATTATGCCGTTTGTAAAGGTGGTCAGAATGTAACGCATGTCCGTATGCCTGCCATAAGTGCCACACCAAACGCTTTAAATTTCGTAATTCCCTTCCCTTCTGAAAGCACTGTTTTAGATCGTGAAGTATTCTTGAATACACAGACCGATTATTATATTACTTTTGGTAGTGCGATTTCTGGTGTACCTTATTATCTAACTGCACCAGTGGCCAATGTTGCCGTTGCTACTGGCTATAATTGCCCTTTAGTGCTTGGGTATAACATAAGTCCTGCTAGTTTCCCCAGTCAAAGAACTATGGAAACAATTCAAGTCCAAATAAATAATAACATTGACACTATAAACAGTTCAGATGTATTACCAGCTTTATTACGTTGTTCTGATGCTATCGAATGGGAAAGATATAATCTTTCAACAGCATCTATTGATAGATTTCAAGATAATATATCTGAAACATTATCCATAAATAATAATAATATGGGATCATATGATTTAGTACAAGGAAATAAATCAATTCCCAATGGTTCTAATCCTAATATTTTATATGCTTTAAATGCTACCACACCTAGAAATAGTGATGGATCACCTAATTTTTTATTTAATGGTTTATCACCTAATCAATACGGATATACATCAGCTGGTACAAAATATTTCTTATTACGTGTGTCTTCTATTGAACCATTAATAGCCCCCCCTTTCATCTGGAATAAAACATTAAATAATAAACAAGGTATATACGGAATTCAGAACCTACAAATAGTCTGCAATTATAAAGGAAATTTAAATAAGGCATTAAAGATATCAGATTTTGCTGGTCTTGCTAATGGAAATGGTGTCCAAGGTTCAAATGGTAGACCAATTTGGGTGTCTGGTTTTTCACAACCTACAATCACCCAAGTAGTTAATACAGCAGAATTACAAATGAAATATATTACACCCCACACCACAGACATTATGCCAGCACGTAATGTATGCCCACTTTTACAATATCCAAGATTTATCACATCAAACGTAGGAACTATAAGTAATGCTTACAGTTCCGCATGGAATTCTAGTGACAATAACCATCAATACATAAATATTAGTACATATGCATTTATTAATGGCATGACTAACCAAATCACTGGTGATTCTTTAGGCACAAACCCCCCATCATCTATTAGTGTACCTTCTGCAACTATACAATCACAAACATTTACACTAAATATGATACCAGATAAATTAATAATTTTTGTACGTCCAGGTGGGGATTATCAAAGTACATCACTTATGAACGATTGGGTGTTTCCTATCACCAACATATCTATACAATGGAATAATCATGCTGGCATTCTTGCGAACGCTAGCCAGGCCCAATTATTCCATATGTCGCAAGAATCAGGAAGCAATCAAGATTGGAACAGCTTTATTGGTGTCACTAATACTATATATAATCGTTATTCTGCAATGGTTGGTAATAGTTATCAACCAAATGCAGTCCAGACAGGTTTAGGCACATCAGCACTACCAGGCTACGCTGCGATTGCCCAGAATTACCAGACTGCCACGATTGGTTCTTATTTAATGCTTGATCTAGCTAAACACCTTGAAATTACTGAACCTTACTTTTCCCCTGGTTCTTTAGGTTCATTCCAATTACAAATTACCTTAACTATACAAAATTATTGCACACGTAATATCGGTACAAGCACTATATCACCAGAAATAGTAATAATCCCAGTAAATTCAGGTATCCTAGTTAACCAACATGGCCAAACATCATCATACCTTGGAATCTTAACTAAATCTGACGTCTTAGATGCTAGCTTACAAGAACCATTATCTGAATTAGATGTAACCAGATTAATTGGTGGTAGACATCACAGTGGAAACGTATTACCCAAATCAGTAATGCCTGGTGTTTCAAGAAAAAATATGGAAATTTCAAGCCATTCAATGTCGAAACGTTTAATGTAAATTTAATTTAGTTCAATTTTATTATATATATTAAATATATATAATCAAAATGCCAATCGATACACCTTACAATAGAATGATTGCCCAAAGATATAACGATATGAATCGTGCAAAAGTTGCCTATGTCGATAATCATTTACTGGATACCGTTTCTTCACCTGCTGGATATGCTACTACAGGATATGAACCAAGAACTATCGGATCTGGTGTTGGTACATATGAAAAAAAATCATCATGTCCTAAAGGTCATAAAGTATGTAAATGTGGTTCTGGTGTTGCCCATGGTGTTGCCCATGGTGCTGGTATAAGTGCTACGTTATGTGGTCGCGGAAATCGTGGATTAGAACCTGCAGTGCGTGTTGATATGGCATTAGGTGCTGGACCAAAAAAAAGAAAAGCAAGTCAAGCTGAATTAACCAATTTATATTCTGAATTATCATCTGGATCTGGTCATGCACACGGCGGTGCTAGACTTTACAAAACAGCCAAAAATGGTGGTGGTCATGCCCGTGGTAATGCACGTGGTCAAGCCCGTGGTAATGCACGTGGTTTTAAAGAAATTGTAGAAGGTGTAAAGAATATATTTAATAAAGGAAAGAAAGTTTATGAAACAGGAAAAGAAATTTATGATGTAGGTAAGAAAGCCTATGATGTAGGTGTAGAAGCTAAAAAAACATACGATAAATTAACCAAGAAAGAAGGGGGTGCGGTAAGAACAAAACGTGAAAAACATTCTGAAAAATATAAGGGGATAGTAGCACACGGAAAAAAGAAAGTAAATAAGCGTGCGGAAATCGTCAGAAAAATAATGAAAGAAAAAGGTCTTAAGATGATAGAAGCATCAAAATATGTAAAAGCACATAATTTATATTAACTTCAGATAATTATAATTTATATTATAATTATATGAATATAAATATACAACCTTTAATAATAACATTAAAAACATTATATGTGCTACCATATAATGATGAAAAGAAAATAAATAAATTTATTATAAATAAAATAAAGGGTCTTATGAATAAAATTGGGGAATCGTATGAAATAAAAAATATTTATAGTAATGGAACACGATATATAGGTCTTGAAATAATAACAGAAGATTTTACAGATATAAAACTTGATTATTTAGAAACTTCTTTACGTTCTATAAAAGATTATAGACCAAGGCGGAAAATAATGATAGAAATTTAATCTTTTATCTTTTCTAGTTTCTTTCTTTGTCTGTATTCTTTGTTTCTTTTAGTATAAGTATTAATATTAATTAAATAATATTGTCTTTTATATTCTTTTATATCAGAAGTTTTTTCTTTACAAATTTTAGGTTTTTCAACTGGTATAAAAAAATCTGTTTTATATTTATTATGAAATTTATCTAACGTTTCAAAAAATCCCATTATATAATCTAAATAATATTTTTATTATATAAAATTATCTAATAAATATTTCTTCGAAATATTTATATGTCCTTCGGACAGGGCGATTTTTAGATTATTACTAGAATAATCTAGATCACACCTGATTATGCTATGGAATAATAAATTTATTATTCCTATGTATAATCAGAAATCTATATATAATAATCTAAAAAAATCAAAAATGCCCATAGAATAATCTAAAAAATCGCCCTGTCCGAAGGACACATAATTATTTCGAAGAAATAATTATATAATATTAAATTATAGTATATAATGGATAATGAAATAATCGGTGATGGACTAAAAGCCCCATTCAGTAGAACTGGTGGTAAAAGTTTACTTAAAAAAAAAATAGTTGATAAATATTTTCCTAAAGATTATGAACAACTGATTTATGTTGAACCATTTGTCGGTGCTGGATCAATATATTTTTATAAAGAACCATCTAAAAAGGAAATTATAAATGATCTTGATAAGGATATAGTGATAATATTAAAGGGATTTAAAAAATATGATGGTAATCGTATCAGTAAAGATCTAAATGGAACTTATACTAAAGAAGATTTCGAAAAAATTAAAAATTCAATTCCGACTAATCCTTATAAAAAATTTATTAAATTTTTATTTTTAAATAGACATTCTTTTTTTGGTAAAATGACATCATATATGAAAAGGGAAAAAGGCATCCAATCTGATTTCGGTAATAAATTAAATAATAGAATGGAAGACACTATAATATTAAATAAAGACTTTAAAAAATTAATATCACAGTATGATAGTCCTGAAACTTTTTTTTATCTTGATCCACCGTATGAAAAATCTGAAGGGCTTTATACCCATGATAATCTTCCTATTAAAGATGTATATGATGCTTTAAAAAATATAAAAGGTAGATTCATGATATCATATAATGATAGTAAAGATGCTAAAAAAATATTTAAAGGTTATAATATATCATATATTAAAACAAAATATGTAAAACCATCAGAAGGTGGTCCTAATAGATCAGTTAAAGAAATGATTATTAGAAATTATGAATAAACGCTTTTTCCTATTTTAAATAATAAATAATTTAGTTTTCTTTATTTTTTACGAATAAAAAAAATTATATAAGAAAATAATTTTATAAACTATATATATATATTAAATGTTTAAAATTATATCTGGATTAAAAACTAATTATGCTGATTATGAAACTTTTGATAATGTAAATGATGTAGAAGAATTATGTAAAACAACTAAAAATAAATATCTTGTGTATCAGGAAGATGAATTACATAAAATATATTTCGATATTGATATGCCTAAAAAAGATTATGAAGAATTAGGTGATTTTGAAACTATAAATAATAAATTATTAAAATATCTTATTGATACATTCAGTAGATGGTCTAATTTATCTATTGCTACATCATCCATAATAGATATTAAAATTTCTTATAGGATGATATTTAATGATTGGAATTTAAAAATAAAAGATATGAAAGAATATGTAAAAAATATAAAAGAAGAATTCGGTGATTTTAAAAATACTGTTGATACATCTGTTTATAGTTCTAATGGTAAAATAAGACTTCCTTATTCATCTAAAGATGATGAAAATAGGCCACTAATAATTATCCAGGGTAAATTTAAAGATTTTTTAACTATACGAACAGAAAAATCAGAAGAAATTGATATGACACCTATTAACATGAAGAAAATACAGAAGCAATTGGAAAAAGAAAGTAAATTGACAAAAAAAGAAAAATTAAATAATAATAAAGTATCTGACGATATAATGACTGAAATATTAAATAGTCTTGATATTTCTAGATGTAATTCGTATGAAGAATGGACTAAGATTGGAATGATGTTAAAAAATGATGGTTATGATATTAATTTATATCGTGAATTTTCTAGAAAATCTAAAAAATATCAATTAGGATGTGAAATAAAACAGTGGTATGGATTTAAAGATCACGATAATCCAATAACTACTGCAACATTATGGTATTATTTATCATTAGACAATGAAAATAAATTTAAAGAATTAAGAAATAAAACTGATGTATCCAAATATAATTTAAAAATTGATATCATAGATTCATATTTTGATGAAAAAAAAATGTATGATCTGATGAATGAAGATATAGAACAATTCGGTATTAAAGAATATAGATTTAGATTTTTTAGTAAGTCAAAATCATTTCAATATTTTAATTATTTTCATTTTCATTTAACTGATGTGGATGCCATATTTAAGATTGAATATATAAATAATAGAAAAGAATTGACCCATATCGATATAGAAGGTTATAAAATACTAGAATATCAAGATAAACCTTGTTTTTCATTTAAATCAGCATGGCTAAAATGCCCAGAAAAACAATTTTATACTAAGATGGATTTTTCACCTAATGAAAATATAAATAATAATGTTTTTAATTTATTTACTGGTTTTACTTATGATGATGAAAATAAAAATTTTAGTGTTGAAATAATTCAACCTATTTTAAATCATATCAAGTATTTAGTTAATGAAGAAGATAAAAAGAATACACCTACTTTTGATTATGTCTTGAATTGGATGGCACATATCATTCAAAAACCACAAAGAAAAACTGAAAGTGCACTAGTATTTTATTCACGAAAAGAAGGTGTCGGAAAAAATGCTTTTACAGATATTGTTGAAAAAATATTTAATGGATATTATCAAAAAGTAAAAGGAATTGAAACACTTGCAGGAAAATTTAATAGTGCATTAAAAGCTAAATTGATTGTATTTGGTGATGAAATAACACCAAAAGCAAAAGAACTAAATGACGTAATTAAAAATGCCATCACATCTAAAAGTATCGAAATTGAATATAAGGGTTTAGAATCTATTACTATGAAAGATAGATCTAATTATATATTCACTACTAATAATGAACTAGCATTTAAGGTATCAGATGAAGATCGTAGATTCTGTTTGATAGAATGCCCACGAATTAAAAAAGATGCTGTTTATTTTGATAATTTATATAAAAAAATAGATGATACTGAAACCATGAAAAATTTTTATAATTTTTTATTAACAAAAGATATAACTGATATAAATATTCGTAATATCCCCATGACAGATTATAAAAAACGTAATATATTACATAATTTACCATCATATATACAGATGATCGTAGAAAATCCTGAATTCTATGCTATGAAAGATTGGACAGTTCAAGGTTTAAAAACACAGTGTATCCAATATGAAAAAGATACTGGTAAATATAGATCAGTTTATACAGATCGTAAATTAACAATAGATATGAATGAATGGTTTAGTAAATTTAAAACACACACTAAAACAGGTAATATATTTAGATTCTTTGATATTGATGAATTAAAATCATATATTCAAGTAAAATTTAATACGATTGATGATGAATAAAAAATATTTATTTTACAAGTCTTTATTTTTTTTATATAAAAAAATAAATATTTATTTTACAAGTCTTTATTTTTTTTATATAAAAAAATAAATATTTATT
>Ga0304728_1001545_pt1 | contig 16089 bp, 13 predicted proteins | sample C_130625_MF_Meta_FD_190476 | JGI IMG/M metagenome (GOLD analysis project Ga0304728, IMG submission 190476) | Freshwater microbial communities from Lake Croche, Canada to study carbon cycling - C_130625_MF_MetaG (v2) (version 2) | ecosystem: Environmental > Aquatic > Freshwater > Lake | place... | reverse complement strand
CGGCCTGCTAGAGCAAACCGCCCGCGTCGAGTCCCGCCTGTATGGCTCGCTGGGCGCCACCGGCAAAGGCCATGGCACCGATACCGCCGTCATGCTGGGCCTAGAGGGCCTGCTGCCCGACAGCATCGACCCCGACACTATTGCCCAGCGCCTGCAAAAAATCCGCAAAGACAAATCCATTGCGCTGGGCGGCACACGGCCGACACCCTTTACGGAAAAGACCGATGTGCTGTTTTTACGGCGCGAGACCCTGTCTTTTCACCCCAATGGCGTCAAATTTATCGCCTTTGACGGTGCCGGGACGGTCCTGTCAGAGCGGCGCTATTTCTCGGTGGGCGGCGGCTTTGTGGTCTCGCAGGAAGACGCCGATGCTGAGCACGCCGCCACCCACGAGGCCCCGCGCATCGTCGCCGACCGCACGGTACTGCCCTACCCCTTTCACAGTGGCGACGAGCTGCTGGCCATCACCCAAAGCACCGGCATGAGCATTGCCCAGGTGATGCGCGCCAACGAACACGCCTGGCGCGACGACGCGGCGGTCGACGCCGGCCTGGACGCCATTTGGGACGCTATGCGTGCCTGCGTGGCGCGCGGTATCCGCACCGAGGGCCATTTGCCCGGCAACCTGATGGTCAAGCGCCGCGCCGCCGAACTGCACCGATCCCTCAGCGCCCGCCCCGAGGCCGCCTTGCGCGACCCGCTGACCATCCTGGACTTTGTTAATGTCTATGCCATGGCGGTGAACGAGGAAAACGCGGCCGGCGGGCGCGTGGTGACCGCCCCAACCAACGGCGCGGCGGGCATTATTCCGGCTGTCATGCACTACTACGAGCACTTTGTCAGCGGCGCCAACACCCAGGGCATGCGCGACTTTTTGCTCACGGCCGGGGCTATTGGGCTGCTGTACAAAGAAAACGCCTCCATCAGCGGGGCCGAAGTGGGCTGCCAGGGTGAAGTCGGCGTGGCCTGCTCCATGGCTGCTGCCGGATTGGCCGCCGTCATGGGCGGCACGCCCGCGCAGGTGGAAAACGCGGCCGAAATCGGCATGGAACACAACCTGGGCCTGACCTGCGACCCGGTGGGCGGGCGGGTGCAAATTCCATGCATCGAACGCAATGCCATGGGCTCGGTCAAGGCGCTCAACGCAGCGCGCATGGCTTTGCGCGGCGACGGTACGCATTTTGTGTCGTTGGACCAGGTCATCAAGACCATGCGTGATACCGGCCGGGACATGATGACAAAATACAAAGAAACCAGCCGTGGCGGCCTGGCTGTCAATGTGATTGAGTGCTAACCAACCGTATGCCTTCGCTGAAATTTCTGGGACTTCCGCTGCTGCTGGGCCTGTGTGCGCTGGTCGGCATGTCCCCCACTACAGCACAAGAGGCCGACGCCTGCCGCAGCCTGTGCCGCTCTGAAAAAGCGCAATGCGGCAAAAACAACAACCCCAATGCCTGGCTCAGTTCGGCCACCCTTTTTTTCCGAGACACGTTGAACGCCTGGCGCCCGCGCAGCGGCACGCTGACCGACTCCTCGCAATGGCTGCAGCAGCGCAGCGATAACAACACCGACCTCAAAAGCGCCACCCAGAAGCTACAACAGCAGTGCGACAACCAATTTATGCAATGCGCCCGCGCCTGCACGGCCAGCACTGTGCCCGCCGCGCCGTCTTCACCACCTCAGCCGCAATGAAAGTACCCCTGTGAGCCACTTTTCCATCTTCGCGCTGGCGCGCAACGCCATGTCTTACCACGAGAACTGGCAAAAACAATGGCGCAGCCCCGAACCCAAATCCAGCTATGACGCCATCATCGTCGGCGGAGGCGGCCACGGACTGGCTACGGCCTACTACCTGGCCAAAGAACACGGCATGCGCAATATCGCGGTGGTGGAGCGCGGCTGGTTAGGCGGCGGCAACACCGCGCGCAACACCACCATCGTGCGCTCCAATTATTTATGGGACGACGCCACACACTTGTATGAAAAAGCGCTGCAGTTGTGGGAAGGTTTGTCGCAAGACCTGAACTACAACACCATGTTCAGCCAGCGCGGCGTGATGAACGTGGGGCACTCGCTGCAAGACATGCGCGACATCGAGCGCCGCGTCAATGCCAACCGCTTAAACGGTGTGGATGGCGTGGTGCTCACGCCCGCGCAAATCAAAGCCATGGTGCCCATCATGAACACCAGCGACAGCCTGCGCTACCCCGTCATGGGCGCATCCTTTCAGCCGCGCGGCGGCGTGGCGCGCCATGATGCGATCGCCTGGGGCTTTGCCCGCGCTGCGGACCGCCTCGGTGTGGACATCATCCAAAACTGCGAGGTCATCGGCGTGCAGCGCGAAGGCGACCAGGTCGTAGGCATTGAGACCACACGCGGCGTAATTAAGAGCAAAAAAATCGGCGTCGTAGCGGCGGGCCATAGCAGTGTGATTGCCAGCATGGCCGGCATCCGCCTGCCATTGGAAAGCCATCCGCTACAAGCCTTGGTCTCCGAACCCATGAAGCCAATTTTGCATACGGTGGTCATGTCCAACGCCATCCACGCCTACGCCAGCCAGTCGGATAAAGGCGACCTGGTCATCGGCGCAGGCATCGACTCCTATGTGGGCTACGGCCAGCGCGGCAGCTTCCCCATCATCGAGCACACACTCCAAGCGATTTGCGAACTCTTCCCCATCTTTAGGCGCGTGCGCATGAACCGGCAATGGGGCGGTATTGTGGATGTGGCGCCAGATGCCTGCCCGATTATTTCCAAGACGCATATCAAAGGCCTGTACTTCAACTGCGGCTGGGGCACCGGCGGCTTCAAAGCGACCCCCGGCTCGGGCTGGGTGATGGCGCACACCATGGCACAAGACCGGCCGCATGCGCTCAATGCGGCGTTTGAGCTGAACCGGTTTAATACCGGGCATTTGATTGATGAGCATGGTGCGGCGGGTGTGGCGCATTGAGGTTTGGATATGTTTAAAGATTTTTCCTGTGGGACCTGTTTTTACCCCCCGCTTCCCCCCCGCCCCTTCACCCCCGCCGGGGTGAAGGGGAGCTTGAATACCCAATTTGGTTTTTTTGAGCCGGATAAGGGTGTTGGTGCGGGAGGTTGCGGTGCGGGTTTGTTTATCCCGATTGGTGAACGTCGCAGTCGTAGTCAAGGGCTAAATGCTTGGCGCGGATGCGAGAGCGGGACAGCGAGCGCGGCAGCGGTTGCGCCCGCGCGACGCAGCGCGCCAACAAGCGTGTGCAATGTGAGCGCAGCGAACGAGCACACGCGGACTCCCCAGGCCATTGGCCGTGCTGAGCAACGCAGCGGCGACCGGATCAGGGCGGGCGCTTGTTTGAGCGTAGCGAATTTGCGCCCGACCCCGGGCGGCGCGAGTAGCGCAAGGCACCCCGCAGGGGCACGGCCTTTGGCTCGCCTTTTCTTTGGTTACTTTCTTTTGGCGAAGCAAAAGAAAGTAACTCGGCCAATAGGCCGAAACCTATATTCAAAAAAACTAATTATCAAAAACTGAAATGCTAAAAATTACCTGCCCCTGGTGCGGCCCCCGCGCCGAAAGTGAATTTAGCTGCGGCGGCGAAGCGCATATCGCAAGGCCGCTCGATACCGATGCGCTAAGCGACGAACAATGGGGCGACTATTTGTTCATGCGCAAAAACCCCAAAGGCTTGCACCGCGAACAATGGCTGCACTCCGCGGGTTGCCGCCGCTGGTTCAATGCCGAGCGCAACACCGTGAGCTACCAGTTCAGCAAGTTTTACAAACCCGGCGAGAACCCAGACGCCGCCCCCAGCACGGGAGCAGCAGCATGAGCGGACAACGCATCGCTGCCCTGGGCAGCCGCATCGACCGCAAGGCCACGGTGCGCTTCACTTTCAATGGCCGCAGCTTTAGCGGCTATGCCGGCGACACATTGGCCTCGGCCTTGCTCGCAGCAGGCGAGAGTTTATTTTCGCGTTCGTGGAAATACCACCGTCCGCGTGGCTTGGTCACATCGGGGATTGAAGAGCCGTCTGCGCTGGTGCAGGTGGAGCGCGGTGCGCACACCATTCCCAACGCCAAGATGCCCGAGGTGGAGTTGTACGAAGGCTTGTACGCCGAGAGCGTGAACGGCTGGCCCCATGTGCTCTCGCGCCTGCTCAGCCCCAACCGCTGGGGCACGCCGCTGTTTCCAGCCGGTTTTTATTACAAGACGTTTATGTGGCCAGCCAAGGCCTGGATGTTTTACGAGCGCTTTATCCGAAAAGCCGGTGGCCTAGGCGCAGCGCCTGAAGTAGAAGATAGCGCGCGCTATGTGCACCAAAACATCCATTGCGATGTGTTTGTAGCCGGGGGCGGTATCGCTGGTCTGGCCGCAGCACTGGCTGCAGGGCGCAGCGGCGCGCGCGTGATCGTGGCGGAGCTGCAAGCCGAACTCGGTGGCGCGGCGCACCGCTGCACCGGCACTATCGACGGCCAATCAGCCAGCGACTGGGTACGCGCTGCGGTGACCGAACTGCAAGCCATGCCCGATGTGCGCATCATCCGCCGGGGCGTGGTGTTTGGTTACCACGACTACAACTTCCTCACCGTGCGCGAAGCACTGAGCGACCACCTGCCGCTGGCGCAGCGCCAAGGCTTTCGCGAGCGCCTGTGGCGCGTGCGCGCCAAACAGGTAGTGTTGGCAACGGGCGCGCATGAACGGCCTATGGTGTTTGGCAATAACGACTTGCCCGGTGTGATGCTGTCCTCGGCGCTGGCCGATTACGCCACCTTGTATGGCGTGCTGGCAGGCAAAAACATTGTGCTGCTCACCAACAACGACAGCGCCTATGCCGACGCGATGGTGCTGCGCCAAGCCGGGGCGCAAGTGAGCGTGGTCGATACCCGCGCAGGTGCGCTAAGTGCCGGTGGTTTAGCCGAACAAGCCCAACACGCGGGCGTGACGGTGCTGCGCAACCACGTGCCAGTGCAAGCCCATGGCAGCGTGCGCGTTAGCAGTATTGAGCTTGCCGCGATGCGTGGCGACAAGGCCAGCGGCGCGCGGCGCGTGCTGGCTTGCGACACGCTGGGTATGGCCGGTGGCTGGAACCCGGCGATCCATTTGTATTCGCACTCCGGCGGCAAAGCCGTGTGGAACGATGCCTTGTGCTGCTTCACACCCGGCGCAGCGATTGCCGACCAACAAATCGTGGGTGCAGGCGCAGCGCAATTTGGTTTGGCGCACTCGCTGCAAGCGGCGAGCCAAGCCGGCGCGCACGCCGCACAGAGTGCGGGCTTTGCAGCACAGGCCAGCCACTACCAGGTGAGCGAAACAGCGTTCGAGGCAATTGCAGCCTTTTGGATTGCCGAGACCGGCGAGCCAGTGTCCCGCCGCAGCAAAGCCTTCGTCGATTACCAAAACGATGTCGGCGCATCCGACATTGAACTGGCGGTGCGCGAGGGCTTTGAGTCGATTGAGCATATCAAGCGCTACACCGCCATGGGCTTTGGCACCGACCAAGGCAAGCTAGGCAATATCAATGGCATGGCGCTGGCCGCGCGCGCTTTGGGTAAGCCCATCGGCCAGGTAGGCACCACCACCTTTAGGCCCAATTACGTCCCCATCACCTTCGGCACCTTGGCCGGTGTGGACCGGGGCGATTTGTTCGACCCGGCGCGCCACACCAGCCCGCACCAGTTGCATATCGCCGCCGGTGCATTGTTTGAAGACGTGGGCCAGTGGAAGCGGCCCTGGTATTTCCCCAAGGGTAATGAAGACATGCACCAAGCGGTGCATCGCGAAGTCATGGCGGTGCGCGAAGGCGTGGGCATCATGGACGCCTCGACGCTGGGCAAGATTGACATCCAGGGCCCGGACGCAGCCAAGTTGCTCAACTGGATGTACACCAACCCTTGGCTCAAGCTGGAGGTGGGCAAAGCACGCTACGGCCTGATGCTGGACGAAAACGGCATGGTCTATGACGACGGAGTCACTGTGCGCCTAGCAGAAAACCATTTCGTGATGACCACCACCACCGGCGGCGCCGCGCGCGTGCTGGGCTGGATGGAGCGCTGGGTGCAAACCGAGTGGCCCGATATGCAGGTCTATATGACCAGCGTCACCGACCACTGGAGCACCTTCGGACTGGTCGGCCCCAAGGCGCGTGCGGTGCTAGAAAAAGTCTGCCAAGACATAGACTTGTCGCTGGCCGCATTCCCCTTCATGAGCTACCGCGAGGGCACGGTAGCGGGCGTGGCGGCGCGCATTATGCGCATCAGCTTTTCCGGCGAGTTGTCCTTTGAGGTGAACGTGCCTTCGCACTACGGTGCTTCGGTGTGGGCCGCGCTCATGGCAGCGGGCGCGGAGTTCCACATCACGCCTTACGGCACCGAAACCATGCACGTATTGCGTGGAGAAAAAGGCTACATCATCGTCGGTCAGGACACCGATGGCTCGGTGACGCCGCATGACCTGGGCATGGGCGCCATGGTCTCCAAAACCAAAGACTTTTTGGGCCGCCGCTCGCTCTCGCGCAGCCACACCGCAGGGCCCAACCGCAAAGAACTGGTGGGCTTGCTCACCGAGGACCCGGCCACCGTGTTGCCAGAAGGCGCGCAAATTACCGAAGTGGGCGCGACCTCCGTGACACCCGTGCCAATGCTGGGCCATGTGACATCCAGCTACTACAGCCCCACCCTCAAGCGCTCTATCGCTATGGCGCTGGTGCGCAACGGCCACCAACGCCATGGCCAGCAAGTGCAACTCCCCCTGGCCGATGGCCGCACCGTACGCGCCACGGTGGGCAGCACAGTGTTCTACGATCCTGAAGGAAAACGCCACCATGTCTGATGCTGTTTTGCAAAGCCCTTTGGCGCCCTTGCTGGGCGCGGGCGATACGTCTTTGGTGATCGATGGTCGCCAAGTGAGCCTGGACGAGGCCCCTTTGATGGACATGCTCAATTTGCGCGGCAATCCGGCAGATGCGGCCTTTGGCAGCGCGGTGCATACGGCCACCGGATTAGCCTTGCCGCTGGCAGCTAATACTGCCACCATGGGCGCGGGCCGCCAGTTGCTCTGGCTCGGGCCGGACGAATGGTTGTTGCAATGCCCGATAGGCCAAGGCGCGGCATTGGAAACTGCGCTGCGCCAGGCACTGGCCGGACAGCATTTTGCAGTGGTGAACGTGGGCCATGGCAATACCGTCTTGCGCATCCAAGGGCCGGGCGCTGCCGATTTACTCGCGCGCGGCTGCCCCTTGGATTTCCACGCCAGCGTATTTGCCACCGGGCAGGTGGCGCAAAGCCATATCTCGCGTGCTAACGCGACCATTCTTTGCAAGCAAGCAGGTAGCCACTATGAAGTGACGGTGCGCCGTAGTTTTGCCGACTACTTGTTTCGCTGGCTTTGCGCGGCGGCTGGCGCATGAGCCTTTGCTGCTTAGCAGGCTGGCTGGCCCAACGCAGCGCACACCCCCAAGTCGCATAGATCGATCATGAACTATGCGCTAGGGATCGATACCGGCGGCACTTTTACCGACGCGGTGCTGCTCAATGCGGCGCGCCAGGTGGTGGCCGCGTCCAAAAGCCTGACCACCCGCTTCGATCTGGCGCAGGGCATCGCAGCGTCTTTGGACGGGCTGCCGCAAAACCTGTTGGCGCAAGTCGATCTGGTCTCGCTGTCCACCACGCTGACCACCAACTCGGTGGTCGAAGGCAAGGGCGCGCCGGTGTGCGCGCTCTTGGTGGGCTATGACGCGCACCAGATCAAAACCAGCGGCCTGGCCGACCTGATTGGCTTGGACGCCATCGAAAGCTTGGCCGGCGGCCACGACGCCGGCGGCCTGCCGCTTTGCGCGCTGGACGAGGCGGCCTGCCGCGCTGCCATCGCCCGCCACGCCACGCGGGTATCGGCCTTTGCGATTTCGGCTACGTTTGCGGTGCGCAACCCGGCCCATGAAGTGCGGCTGCGCGACTGGGTGCAGTCCATCTGCGATGTGCCCGTCACCTGCGGCCACGAGTTGGCCTCCAGCCTGGGCGCACCCCGGCGTGCGCTGACGGCTGCCCTCAATGCACGCATGATCTCGCACGTCAAAACCCTGATCGATTCGGTTCAGCGCACCCTGGCGGCGCGGCGCATCGACGCGCCGCTGATGCTGGTCAAGGGCGACGGCTCGCTCATCAACGTGGCCAGCGCCTTGCTGCGGCCGGTGAGCACGGTGCTCTCGGGCCCAGCGGCCAGCGTGCTGGGTGCCTGCGCCCTGAGCGGCGTGGACAACGCCATCGTCGCCGACATGGGCGGCACCACCACCGACATCGCCGTGGTGCGCGGGGGCCACCCGGCGCTGAGCTTTGACGGCGCCATGGTGGGCAACTGGCGGCCCATGATCGAGGCGGTCAAGGTCTACGCCATCGGCCTGGGCGGCGACAGCGAAGTGCGCCTCCAAGGCGGCGAGGGCCTGACCATCGGCCCACGCCGCGTGCTGCCCCTAAGTTTGCTGGTGCACCAGCACCCGCAGTTTTTGGCGGTGCTCGAGCGCCAGCAAACCGAAATCCCGCACGCCAGCCAAATGCGTTTTGCGCAGGCCTTGTCCGCCGACAGCGCGCACCTGGGCCGCTTAAATGACGCCGAGCGGCGCGCCTGGGAGCGCCTGTGCCAAGGCCCGGTGGACCTGGAAGCGGCCAATATGCACGACCGCGATCTGGCCCGCGCGGTAGCCCGTCTAGAGCGCAAAGGCCTGGCCATCTATACCGGCTTTACGCCCAGCGATGCCGCGCATGTGCTGGGCATGTCCACGCACTGGAGCGCCCCGGCCGCCGTGTGCGCCGCTCGCATCTGGGCGCGCCAAATGCGCCATATGTACGGCCTAGGCAAATGGCCACTGGGCGACGCCCAAGCCCCGGCGCGCGATGTAGTGGCCAAAGTCACCGACACGATTTGCCAAAAGCTGATCGAGGCCGGTCTGAACGATGCCGGCCAGATGAACGAAAACAACGCCGGCAAAGTCGCTGCCCTGCTCACCACCATGGCCCTGGGCCACAAGGGCCGCGCAGCCGATGCAGATGCCGTCGACACCGCCAAACCGGTCTTTGCCCTGCAATTTGCCCCCAACATGCCGCTGGTCGGCGTTGGCGCGCCGGCCGCCAGCTACTACCCGGCCGTGGCGCAAGGTTTGGGCGTGCAGTTGGTCGTGCCGCCCCATGCCGAAGTGGCCAATGCCGTAGGCGCCGTGCTCGGTCAGGTGGCGCAGCGGGTGCACATCACCGTCACGCAGCCGGTGCGCGGGACGTTTAAGGTATTTACGCCCCAAGGCCCGCAAGATTTGCGCACTCTGCCCGAAGCGCTTGCCCTGGCACGCAGCTTGGCCGGCGCGCAAGCACAGGCCAGCGCCTTGGCCGCAGGCGCGAGCGAGGTGCAGTTGGCGTTTTCGCAAGCGGACAACCAGGTGCTCAACGAGATCGACGGCGATGTCTTCTTCGAGGCCACCGTCACCGCCACCGCCTGGGGCCCGCCCCGGCGCAAATCTGCCTAAGCGGGCATGGGCCGGATAGAAGCTTTAAGCGCCGCGCTCCAGCCTTATGGCTTGCAGCTGCGCGGCGGCTTTTGCCCCGACGCCCAGGAAGCTATTGCGTTGCCTGACGGCCGCAACGCGGCGCTGCTGGTCTTGGTGGGTAATGTAGGTGGCGCCATGTGGCCGGCGTTTGCCGCCTCTCCCATGGCCCGTGACGGCCTGCCCCACCCGCTGGACCGCTGGAGCCGCCAGGTCGGCGATGCGCTGGCGCAGCACTGGGGCGCCATTGCGCTCTACCCTTTTAGCGGCCCGCCAGCGCAGCCGCATTACCACCCGTTTCAGCAATGGGCATCGCGCTGCGAGGCGGTCTTTCCCAGCCCGCTGATGCTGCGCATTCACCCCCAATATGGCCTGTGGCATGCCTACCGCTTTGCCCTGGCCTTTGCCAGCGCCGATGCCAGTGAGGTGGCGGCGCTGGCCATGCCCCCCGCGGGCGCAAGCCCCAACCCGTGCCTGACCTGCGTGGACCAGCCCTGCCTGCACACCTGTCCGGTCGGAGCCTACGATGGCCAGGGTTTTGCCGATCAGATGTGCCGCAGCCATGTGCAAAGCCCCCAAGGCGCAGCTTGCGCCAGCCAAGGCTGCCTGGCGCGCAATGCCTGCCCGGTGGCTGCCCCATTGCGCTACAGCCCGGCGCAAATGCAGTTTCACATGACAGCCTTTACAGGCGCAAAGAGCTAAGACGCGGCCGGCGAGCCCAGGCCCAGGCTGGCCTGCAAGGCGCGGTAATTGCGCTGCGCCAGCGCCCAATGCAGCAGGCCAAACCATGCGCCGCAGCCAAACCAAAGCAGGACATTGACCAGGGCCACCGAGGGCAAAAACGCTTCGCCGCGCAGCAAGGTGTGCACCGGGTACATAAAAATAAACATGGGCATGCCCCAGCCCAAAACGCCCCGGCGCAGGACAAAGCGCAGCGCGCCGGTTTTGCTTTGCCGCTCCCAGCGGGCTACAGCCACCAGCGCGACCCGGTCGCCGGCCAGAGCGGCCGCTGCAGGCGTCAGCCAATGCGCCGGCAGCTCGGAGCGGAGAAAAACAGCGCGCACTTTCTCTGCTGACCAGCCCCACAGCCAGCGCGCCAAAAGTGCATTGAACAACCAACCCAGGGCGTATCCGGCCACCACCTGTAGCACCAATGCGCACAGTAGTGCCGCCAACCACCAGCGGCCCTGCGGATGGTCCAGCAGCAGCGTGGCCGCCGGGATACCGGGCAGTTTTTCCAACCACAGGGCAAAGAAATAACTGGGCACGCAGGCCACCGACATCATGGCCACTGGCAGCACGCTCAGAGCGAACTGAAAGCGCGGCCGCATGTGCGGAGGAACCAGAATATTGCTCGCAAGAAGTGTCATGCCAGTATCTTACGCAGAGGCGACTGGGCCCAGCAAGCCCCGGGGCTATGATGGCCCCGCATCCAGGACTTTTTTTAGGAGCAAGCATGACGGATTTAAGCACCCCTTTTGTGGCCAGCGCCGAGCACATGGCCGCCGTGTTTGCCAGCCAAGCGGCCACCGCGCTGCGCCTGCGCAGCTCCAGCGCCGAAGACCGCATCGCCAAAATCCGCCGTCTGCGTGACGCCGTTCTGGCCCACACCGAGGACTGGTACCGCCTGGCAGCGGCTGACCTGCGCAAGCCCGCCGCCGAGGTGGACATTGGCGAAATCTTGCCCATTTGCGTGGAAGCCAATGACGCCATCGCCAACCTGAAAAAGTGGATGAAGCCCAAACGCGTCTGGCCCACCATGATGACCGGCGGCACGCGCAGCGAAGTGCAGTTTGCCCCGCGCGGACGCAGCCTCATCATCGGGCCCTTCAATTACCCGCTGAACCTGACGCTAGGCCCGCTGGTCTCGGCCATTGCGGCGGGCAACACGGCCATCATCAAGCCCTCGGAGCTGACGCCGCATTTGTCGGGCTTTATTTGCCAACTGATTGCAGATTTGTTCCCGCCCGACGAGGTGGCGACCTTTCAGGGCGACGCACAGGTTTCCCAAGCCCTGCTGGAAATGCCGTTTGACCATATCTTCTTTACCGGCAGCCCCACGGTGGGCAAGTATGTGATGGGCGCAGCGGCCAAGCACCTGGCCAGCGTGACATTGGAGCTAGGCGGCAAAAGCCCTACCATCGTGGACGCCAGCGCCGACCTGCAATTGGCCGCCACCAGCGTGATGTTTGGCAAGTTCTCCAACGCCGGGCAAACCTGTATCGCGCCAGACTATGTCTATGTGCACGAAAGCGTCAAAGCCCGATGGATCGACTGCTGCAAAGCCGAACTGGCCAAAGCCTATGGCGACACGGCGCAGGCGCAGGCGCAAAGCGCGCACTACACCCGCATCGTCAACCCGCGCCATACAGCGCGCATTGCCGCCTTGCTGGAAGATGCCAAAGCGCATGGTGCGCAGGTGCTGGCCGGCGGCGCGGTGGACGCGGCGCAGTGCTATATCCAACCCACGCTCTTGGACAACATCGGCGCCGGGGCGCGCATCTTGGACGAAGAAATATTCGGGCCGCTGCTACCCATCATCGGATTTACCGACCTGGATGCGGTCATCGCCCACGTCAACGCCGGGCCTAAGCCCTTGGCGCTGTATATCTACAGCAAGGACGAGGCGCGCATTGACAAGGTACTGACACAAACCCAGTCAGGCGGGGCCTGCGTGAACCATGCGCTGATCCACTTTTTGCATGGCAACCTGCCCTTTGGCGGCGTGGGTAACTCTGGCGTGGGCAATGCGCATGGCCACTATGGCTTTAAGGCCTTTAGCCATGAAAAAGCAGTGGTACGCACCCAGTTTTCCATGGCCGCCACCCTGCTGCGCGCCGGGGCGGTGCCGCCCTGGCTGAGCAAAGTGCTGCGTGCAGGCTTTAAGTGGATTTAGCCGTAAAACAGGAAAAACCCATTGAACGAACACAGTGCACCCACAAGGCCCAAGCCCAGCCCGCCGAAATACAGGGCCGGCAAGGAGCCGATGATGGACACCGATAGCAGCACAATGGCAATTTGCAGGGCGCCTTCGGCATAGTCAAACCAAGGGTCTTGCCGAATGGCGTGGTCACGCACCAGTTCGTGCTCTTTGGCGCGCTCGAGCAGCTCTTTTTTACCCTCACCTTTTTCGGGCTCGGACTCATAGCGCTCGACGGTCTTTTTGTAATCATCGATCTTTTTGAGCATAGCCTCTTTGGCCGGGGCGTTCATGCCCGGCTCGCGCAGCATTTGCAGCTCCATGTCGGCAGCGGCAATCTTGAGCGAAGTCTGGCGAATCGACTTGGCCTGGTAGAAGGCGTAGCTATTGGCGGCCAGGATGTTTTCCTGCGTAATTTCTTTGCCCGCATTGGAGCCGCCCAAGCTGGTAATAGCCAGCACCATGGCGAAAATCGAGATGGTCAGGGCCGAGCGGTTTTTCTGGTGATGGGCCTCGCCGGCCTCTTCAATCAATTCCGATGCTTCATGTGCTTCCATGCAATTGCTCCTTCAGTCAGGGAAAAGACGCAGTGTAGACGCGCTGCATGACAGCGCGACGAACCAGCGGCGCACGCTCTCAGGCGCTGGCCTGCCCGTCTAGTGCCGATCGCAAGGTACTTTCGCCGCCAAAACGCCGGTCGCGCCGGGCATACCAGGCGATGGCTTTGTCCAGCTCGGCGGGCGTGAACTCGGGCCAGAGCAAGTCGGTGAAATACAGCTCGGTGTAGGCCATCTGCCAGAGCAAAAAATTGCTCATACGCGATTCGCCGCCGGTGCGCACCATCAAATCGGGCGCCGGGCCGTCGGCCAATTGCAAATAGGGCTCCAGCGCCGACTCGTCCAGGGCGCTAGCGTCCAAGGCCGGATGCTCGGCCTGCCAGGCTTTCATGGCCTGCAAGATGTCCCAGCGTCCGCCGTAATTGAGGGCTAGGTTCAGGGTGATGCTGCGGTTGTGCGCGGTGGCGGCCACCGCGTCGCGGATCAGGGCCTGGATGCGGTTGTCAAATTTAGAGGTGTCGCCGATCACGCGCAGGCGCACGCCCTGGGCGTTGAGGTCGCCGATTTCTTTTTGCAGGTAGAGGGTGAGCAGGCGCATCAGGCCGCGCACTTCTTCGAGGGGGCGGCGCCAGTTTTCGGTACTAAAAGCAAACAAAGTGAGGTGGCCAATGCCGCGCTCGCCGCAGGCCTGCACGATGGCGCGCACGCGGCGCGCACCCACGGCATGGCCGGCCGCCTTGGGCAGGCCGCGCGCACCGGCCCAGCGGCGGTTGCCATCCATAATGATGGCGATGTGCTGCGGCAGGTCGGAAGCTTCAGGATTGGGCAAGGGTAAGTCGCGGGTTGGGCCGGTGTTGCCAAGGGCAAGCATGCGCCACGAAAGTGCGGCGTGCGAGCGCAAATTCTAGCGGCGCGCGCCCAGAAGCGGGGAGTTTTATAGGCCCCGGCTTCGGGGACAATGCGGATACAGCCCGCCAAGCTCCGCCTGACCGCCGCAAACGACCACCAGCAACAGCGCCCATTGACCTGAGAGACACGTTTTGAGCATTCAAACCGACGATTTTTCGCCTGCACCCGCGCTACGCATGGTGTCTGCGGCCCCTTTGTCCGGCCCGGAAGAAGCCATCGAGCGCGCGCTGCGCCCCAAAATGCTGGACGACTATGTCGGCCAGGCCAAGGTGCGCGAGCAACTCGAAATCTTTATCGGCGCGGCCCGCAAGCGCGAAGAAGCGCTGGACCATGTGCTCTTGTTTGGCCCGCCGGGCCTGGGCAAAACCACGCTCAGCCACATCATTGCGCACGAATTGGGCGTCAATCTGCGCCAAACCAGCGGCCCGGTGCTCGAAAAACCCAAAGACTTGGCGGCGCTTTTGACCAATTTGGAAAAAAACGACGTGCTGTTTATCGACGAGATCCACCGCCTGAGCCCGGTCGTCGAGGAAATTCTCTACCCGGCGTTGGAGGACTACAAGATTGACATCATGATTGGCGAAGGCCCGGCGGCGCGCTCGATCAAGCTCGATTTGCAGCCCTTCACGCTGGTGGGCGCCACCACGCGCGCGGGCATGCTCACCAACCCGCTGCGCGACCGCTTTGGCATTGTGGCGCGGCTGGAGTTTTATACGCCCCAAGAGTTGCAGCGCATCGTGACGCGCAGCGCCGGCCTGCTCAAAGTGCCTATGGCCGAGGAAGGGGGCTTTGAGATCGCCCGGCGTTCGCGCGGCACACCGCGCATTGCCAACCGCTTGCTGCGCCGGGTGCGCGACTACGCCGAGGTCAAGGGCGCAGGCACCATCACGCTGGACATCGCCAACCTGGCACTGGCCATGCTGGACGTGGACCCGCAGGGATTTGATGTCATGGACCGCAAACTGCTCGAGGCGGTGATCCACCGCTTTGACGGCGGCCCGGTCGGGCTGGACAACATCGCCGCGAGCATTGGCGAGGAGCGCGAGACCATCGAGGATGTGATCGAGCCCTACCTGATTCAGCAAGGCTATTTGCAGCGCACGCCGCGCGGTCGTATCGCTACGCTGGCAGCCTACCGGCACTTAGGCGTGGCCGCACCGGCCGGGCCCGCCGCCGATTTGCTGGGCTAAAGGATTAAAGGGCTAAAAAAAGGCACGATGCCCAACGCGCCCAAGGCGCCGTAGCAGGCCGCCTGCAGCGCCAGCACCTGGGTGGCCGGCATCTGGTTTTGCAATGCGCGGCCGCTGGCCCCACTGACCAGACACAGCGCCACGCAGACCAGCGCCGCATCGCGCAGCGGCATGGCGTCGGCGTTCCACAAAAACACCGTGCCCGCAGCCATGAGGCCCAGATACTGCGCCAGCGCAAAACGCACTTGGCCAGCCGAGAGCGGCGGGTCAAAGCGCTGCACCTGGCCGATGTCAAACGCCGGGGCGGGCGGCGCATCGGCCGGTTGCCAGCCCGGCGGCTTGAACCAGACGCGCAGTTTGTCAGGCCAGCTTGGCGTGCGCCAACTGGTGGCCAGCAGGCCGGCATACACCTCGGCATTGGCCCATAGCGGATCCCAGCTGTTAAGCGGCTTGCGCGTGCCATACACGCAAGGCGCCTGCTCTTCCTGGAAGCTGCCAAACAAGCGGTCCCATACCACCAAAATGCCGCCGTAATTGCGGTCCACATAGCCTTCGTTCACCGCATGGTGCACCCGGTGGTTGCTGGGTGAGCAAAACACGCGGTCAAACCAGCCCAGCTTGCCCACGTACTCGGTATGCACCCAGAACTGGTAAAGCAAATCGACCAGCGCGACGATGCCAAAGACCAGCGGCGGTACGCCCAGCACGGCCAGCGGCAGGTAAAACACCCAGCCCAGCAGGCCGCCGGTGGAGGTTTGGCGCAGCGCGGTCGACAGGTTGTAGGCCTGGCTTTGGTGGTGCACCACGTGCGCTGCCCACAACAGCGCCACCTCGTGGCCAGCGCGGTGCAGCCCGTAGTAGCACAGGTCGTAGATCAGCAGGGCCAGCAGCCAGCCGTACCAGTGTTTCCAGAGTTCGGCATCTGAGAAAAGCGCCAGGTGCTCAAACGCCAGCGCGTAGGCGGCCAGGCCGATGAACTTGAGCAGCACGCCGGTGACTTGGCTCAG
>Ga0304728_1001538_pt1 | contig 16113 bp, 16 predicted proteins | sample C_130625_MF_Meta_FD_190476 | JGI IMG/M metagenome (GOLD analysis project Ga0304728, IMG submission 190476) | Freshwater microbial communities from Lake Croche, Canada to study carbon cycling - C_130625_MF_MetaG (v2) (version 2) | ecosystem: Environmental > Aquatic > Freshwater > Lake | place... | reverse complement strand
AAGGGTGGTCGGATTGTTTGTGGTTGTGTTATAAAATGACAGTGCGAGTTTCGCCTTGGACCGCAAAGGACTATTCATATTGTTCGATATTTTTGTCAAACACGCCAACAATACCTGTCGCATATAAGAATTTTTATTGTAGAAACTGTCAAATCGTTCTTGAGTGATAATATCCGTATTCTCTAACCATTCCGTAACAAAACTCTCTTCATCACTATCACATGTTTTAAAATTGGAATTTTCCGGGAATGCCCCGCCATAATTTTTTCGGGTGAGTTGTTTCATATTTTTTTTAAATCTTTTATTTGTGTACCTTTGATTCATAAAAATAGTATATAATTACATACTATTTTTTTATGCCATGCTCCAACCTAAAATTTATTTACCAACGGAATCTTGGTCGTTTCCAAGTAAACCATCAGCGGGTCGCGATCAAATCTAGAAATCCAAAACCAATATTTTCCGCTGCGAATATCAAACCCAGTACAAAATTCAATGGCCACCTTTTCAAAAACAAATGGTTCGCTATATTTCAAGGGCTGAAAAGTATATTTATCTAAAAGGACCAACATATGAAAATAATGTCGTGGCTGGGTTTCTTCGCTAAAATGTACCACGCCCACTAAACCTTCTGTAGTCTCCACAAAGGTCGTAGAACCTCTCATTTTATGAAAAAAGGGTACATATTTCGTATCATCGTAGGTTTTCACAATATTCAACCGGTGTTGATTGGTTTCGGTATCCAGTACAATTTTACCAATTTCAAAGGGTTCCCAACGATAAATAAAATATTCCTCACCCTCTCGATTCACCAACGGAATCCAATTTTTCTCGCACCAAGTATCTTGGGGAGGTTCGACAATGTATTCTTCGGTATACTGTAAGTGGTGTGTATCGTATTCGCCCACAATCATACGATTACCCCCCGTATGATGATATCCCACCGTAGTACCTATAAATTTGATTTTATGGTTGTTCACATATAGGCGCATGTCTTCAACATTTCGAGAATGCTTGTCGTGTTTAGGTAAACTAATGTTTTCAACCATTTGGTAATAATGTTCAGGAACTAGGACAAGTTCTCCGTCGGCATCTTCTTCAAAGCATAATTCGGAATAAACATTCTTGGTGCGAATCACATTCGTCCCGTCCAAATACACATAATAACCTTCGGGATTCAACCAATAATTCGTATACCTCGTATTCAAGGTGTATTGGCCTTTCCAATACACATACGCAGCCGACGATGGATAATAACCGTCAATGTCTTTATAACCATACTGATAATGTTTTGCCCCGGCCCCGAGGAGAACCTGTGAAAAAAATTCTGGGGGGATACATAAAATACTGTCGTTGTGATCGCCAAGATACCAGGATGGCTGCCAATCACAGGTCGATTCTAACCATGCCCAAAAGTTCACCTCCCACACCAACTTATTGTATTTGAAAACAAAGTCGCGGAAATGCTGGACATACAACTGATGAAAATGGAGAACTGATGCCGCATCGCCCAAGAAAAACCCGCCGCAAAACCGCCAAAAAATGGTGTCGGTTATATGCGAAATATATTCATTGTTGAATTTTGGCCAACATCCTGGGATAATAAAACAGCTGGACTGATAGGTTCTCTTGGCCAAAGACCGCAACAGTATCAGGGTTTTGTCTTTCTCCTGAAATACATAGGATATACTGAAATCTATCCAGGCAAAATGCGTGGAATTCCAGGGATTGCGTTCGATGCTATCCGCCATAAATTCTGTTTTGGAGTTGATGAGAATCATGTACTCGACGGTGTCTTTATTTTCATTGCGTTGAGCGGGTAACAGCTTATTATCTGTTAGTGATTTTGCAATCATGGTATCGTTAAGTTCCATCGTTTTCATCCATCGAACATTTTCCGGGAATTCCGCCGCCAGATTTTTTACATGTTGTTCATAAACCGGACAGGTATAAATACATATCTGAATACCGGTTTCGGCGATTTCGCGAAAACGATCCACCCGCCACAGTGCCGATTTTTTTTCGTCATAATCTTTTTCATAAATATAGAAAAAAGAGGTCACGAAAGTTACAGAACTTTTCATGGATATATCAAACATGTGGTATCCATTTTATATTAATTTTGTGCAAAATTGATTATCATCTTTACAGAATTGTATAATTGACAAAAACGAACCATGAACACTCGATCTATGACTCTCACGGAAAGCGGATATATTTTGGTCTTTGACACCGAAACAACCGGGTTCTTGCCCAAAGATACCAAAGATTTGGATCTATTCCCCTACATTACCCAACTGGCTTTTGTCGTATTTGATACGAACACACAAAAAATTGTGAGGAGTTATAACAAATACATAAAAATCCCCAGCGAAGTAGAAATTACCCCGTTCATTACTGAGTTGACCGGTGTTACTCGAGAAAAGTGCGACAACGGTGTTTCGATTATCGGCGCGCTCCATCATTTTTACATGGCCTATATGAGCGTTCAAGCCATGGTCGCGCATAATTTGGCCTTTGATGTTAAAATGATTGAAATCGAAATACAGAGAAACTTTCACAAACTTTTGTCCGTTAGTTTGGACACATCTCTACTGTTCGACGAGTCGCTGCGTAAAATGAAACGATACTGCACAATGAACATGGGCAAACCGGTTTGTAACATTGTATTGCCGAGAAGATCTTCGAATGAACTGGGTGTACCCGAAACCTTTGTCAAAGCACCCAGGCTCTCTGAATTGTACCAAAAAATATTCGGGTGTGGTTTTGAAAATGGGCATGATGCACTTGCAGATACACTCGCTTGTTTGAGATGTTTCGTTTCAATGTATTACGGTGTGCAATTAGGTCCGAGCATCATGGAAACCAAATGACTCCACATTCGTTTCGTCATCTGTCAGAAAAGCTTCGCCTTCGGCTCCGCTTTTCATTCCAAATAAGAGACCAAATAAAATATAATACATTGAATATTATATTTTGATAAAAGCCACAACGGTGAATCGAACACCGGTCAATGTCTTACAAGGACATCGTACTACCATTGTACTATTGCGGCACGAGTCATCTCTGACTTAAACCTTTGAAAAATTAAAATGGGACATGGAGAACGCTCTATGTTTTTTTTCCTCTCGCGCGATGATTACCAACTCCGCCTACACCAACACTGGATGATCCTTTTTTATAATGGACCGTGTTGTTACTAAATACGCTCTTCATTGGCGTAACATTCGCCTTTGCCCGTGCTATGTTTTGTGCGGTTACCGGCGCTTTGGCAATCACACCCCCACCCTTGATTGGTGTTGAATAAGTTCCTTTGGTATTGATGAGTGGCATTTTATACTATAGTGTTATATTTTATCCCTTTGTACCTTTAACTCTAAAAATACAAAAATTGAAAATAATTTACGGATTTTTGTAATTCCAATCAAGCATACAAACTGAAACTCCGAAAATGTCGTACGCCTTCTCCTGGTTACAAACGCTAGAGCGGTCCTTCGGCCTTTACAGCCAAGATTTCACCCCTGAACACATAGGGGATTTTATCGCCCTGCTGGAACGCGTGAAAACCCTCTTAGAAGCGGCCCTCCCTCGCGCCCGCCAACGCCAAGCCGCCCGAGCAAGGCTAGCCCAAAGGGCTGTTGCTCAGCTAGCCCAAAGGGCCGAACCGGTGCCGCTGGTGGACCGGTGGATCAAACGAACTGAAAAACGGGCGCGGGTTTTGAAAATTTCGGAACTGAAACGGCCGACCGAAGAACCCTGCGGAATTTGCCTGGAGCACCATACGGTAGAAGAAATGATAGCCTGTGGTTGCAACCACCAATTTGGGAAAAATTGCTTCCTGTTAATGGTAAAGACGAACCTAGAAAGGTCGATTCCGACCCTTTGCCCGCTTTGTCGCGTACTGGTCAAATCCTTCTCAGGGTTCAGACAGCGGGCGTCGCCCAAGCCGCGCAATCCCGTTGCCGCATAAAAAGAAAAAATGAAAAGGTAGACTAGTTTGTGCCCTGTAATTTTTTTACAAAACCTTCGGACCTAATATTGGCGTTGAGCAACCACTAAACGATTGTCATACGGGTTCTTGTCACTAGGAATAGACAAGAATCTAAATACCATGTTGGGGTATCGCACTTCCCAATCAAATATTTTGGCATTCCAACGATCCATGGTATAATCACAGACATCTTCAATAATGTATACACCCCCTACATTAAGCTTACGAAAACTATTTTCGAAAAAGATCACATTGCATTCAAAAATATGCAGACCATCTTCGATAATAATGTCAAATCCTTCTTCAGAAAGACTCGGATTATCCCACATCGTATTCACGGAACCAACATTGGATTGATCACAATAAAAGGTTTCAATGCGATCTTCCTTGAACAAAATGTCTTGATCAATGTCAGCACCAAAAATTTTGGCATTGGGAAAAAATTGCTTCCATCCACGCAGAGATGCGCCCGGTTTACCGTCAGGCCCCATATTAGAACGAATATCCGGGTTAATAGATCCGATACCGAGTTCGAAAACGCGTAAGGGTTGATAGCGGACCGGAGAGAATAGGGCGCTGTAATAGCGTGTATAAGTATGCCAAGTATTATTATCAGGATGTCCTTTGTCGCTGCCATAGTGACTCATAATGAAACATAAATCGGTGGGATTATCCGAAATTTTGGCAAAAATATCCATTTAATATTTGTTATTAATAACCATTCTTTTTTATATAGTATTTTTGGGTTTTTATTATTGTTTATTATGTGTTACGATGAACACATTTCACAAATTTCATCCTCTTCCTCTGTATCCGCATTGTTTACCTTCTCGGGTTCAATGGTGAACTGTTGTGCCTGATGCTTCGCCCTTCTTCGCAAATAATAAATGCCCGTCTTCAATCCCTTGGACCAAGAATAAAAATGCATGGAAGTGAGCGAATTGTAGTTGGGATCTTCTTGCCACAAATTCAAACTCTGACTCTGGCAAATATATGCCCCGCGATCCGCGGCCATATCAATGAGCACACGCATAGGAATCTCCCACACGGTCTTATACTTTTCACGAATCTCTTCGGGAATAAGTTCAATATGTTGAATACTGCCGTTATTCGCAATGATACTATTTTTGATCTTTTCATTCCACATGTCAATCTTCAACAGATCATGCATCAAATATTTGTTGGTCAAAATGAACTCGCCGGCAATCGTGCGACGACTGTAGATATTACTTGTGATTGGCTCAATACACTCATTGAATCCCAAAATTTGCGAAGTGGATGCGGTAGGCATCGGCGCAAGTAGGAGAGAATTACGCAATCCCACCTCGCGAATCTTTTGCTTGAGTGCCGTCCAATCGTACCGGGCAGTGGTAGGATCCACATTCCACAGATCAAACTGTAAGATACCCTCACTTGCCGGGGAACCATCAAAGGTCTCATACTTACCCTGTTCTTGGGCCAATTCACAAGAACGCTCCAGGGCGGCGTGGTAAATCGTCTCAAAAATATCACGGTTCAACTGTTTGGCATCCTCACTGACAAAGGGCAAATTCATCATCATAAATACATCGGCCAGACCCTGCACTCCAATACCAATAGGACGATGTCTCATGTTGCTCTTACGCGTCTTCTCCGTTGGATAATAATTGACATCAATAATACGATTCAAATTTTCGGTTACGGTCTTGGTAACCTCATGCAACTTGGCGTAATTCATAGTGGGCTTATCTGCTGTCATGTCTATGAAAGTGGGCAGAGCAATACTGGCCAAATTACATACCGCCGTCTCGTTTTCATCCGAATACTCTGTAATCTCCGTACAAAGGTTACTGGATTTAATCACCCCCACATTCTTCTGATTGGATTTACGGTTCACCGCATCCTTGTACAACAAATATGGTGTTCCCGTCTCCATTTGCGCGTCCAAAATCTGAAACCACAGATCGCGTGCGTTGATCGTGTTTCTTCCAGCATTTTCAGCTTCGTACTTGGTATAAAGTGCCACAAACTCGTCACCATACACATCCGACAATCCGGGGCATTCATCAGGACACATCAGGGTCCATTTGCCGTTCGTCTTGACGCGCTCCATAAAAAGATCGGGCACCCACAGGGCGTAAAAGAGATCGCGCGCCTTCAGCTCCTCATCGCCGTGATTTTTACGCATTTGCAAAAACATCTCAATGTCGGCGTGCCACGGCTCCAAATAAATAGCGAAACTACCATTTCTTTTTCCCCCGCCGTTGTGAACAACACCATTATGTAGCATATAATTATGTTCATGTTTCATTTGCAAATCATACAAAAATCCACTGTATGTAGTATCGCGAATTGTCTGAATACGAGATAACAAATAATCATTATAGCGCATAAACTTAAAAAATTGCTTTTCATTGTATTCTATTTCCATCAATTCGCATATGTCTTTGGTTTTGGGAATCCGTAAGCAGTAGCCGATTTTCTTATTTTCAATAACACCATTTACTGTATCATGTGATTCGCCAATACGATCACGAATGTAGCCACTTGTTAATACCCCCAATTTAAGACAAAGATATCTTACCGCTTCAATCAAATGATAGGATGTACTATCAAATACTAATTCGTTGCCTTTACAACCATCAGTATCCAAGAGTCCCTTAAGAATGAATTTGGATTTTTGAATTGGTAAATTCAACCATTTATGGTGAACGCGTTTTATACCATTTTCATCATATACATCTGCATGTCTGAATGGCAATATTAAGTTTTGATTCCAACGAATACGCGTGGTATTATCATTCGTCTGTATTTTATATTCCGTACATGTATTTTTAAAATATTCTTCCATAAAAACGGCTACATTTTTCTTGTTTGTTGTATGCATTGAAACATAACCGGATGCATCTGTTTTATTACTCATTGATCCATCGCCAAGAATAACTCCATACATATAACAGTCATTCTCCGAAATGGATGATACATCTTTTTCGTATTTTGGAATTGAATAGACAATCATTTCGGAAGTGGTCAATTCTTTCGCCTCGATCCACGCAAAATTGGTAATATTTTTTTCCAGACGATTTTTAATAAGACTATAGTTTAGCCCCTTCGGTTGACCAGGTAAAACATACAACGGGTGTTCCGGAGTAATTAATAATGGAAAAATTGTGTGCATTGTTTCGATTTCTAATACCTCGCCATCATAATAATGTTCCAGTACATTTTCAATGACTTCTGAATTGCCAGTAAGATTGATAATTTCAGTTTCACCAATAATACACTGTTGGATCTGTTTAGGTCCTTGTGTAGTATAAATAATAGTCTCTGGATGAACACATTGATCAACATATTTGGCCGTATTGTTAAACACTCGCAACATGGGTACAATTCCGTTGGATGAGCCGTTCGTACCGCGAATATGGCTACCGGAAGCCCTCACATTATGAATATGCAGACCAATACCCCCCGCCCACTTGGAAATTGAAGCGCAATCCTTCAGCGTATTATATATACCATCAATACTGTCACTCTCCATGGAAAGCAGGAAACAACTGCTGAGTTGCGGTCTAGGTGTGCCCGCATTGAACAGTGTGGGCGTCGCGTGGGTAAAATATTTTTGTGACATGAGGTCATAAGTATTCTTGATCTTTTCCAGATTGTCTCCGTGGATGCCAATGGCCACGCGCAACCACATGTGTTGCGGGCGTTCGACGGTTTGCTTGTTAACTTTCATCAGATAAGCGCGTTCCAGTGTCTTGAACCCAAAATAATCGATCAAATAATCGCGCGAGTAATCACACAGCGCATCGAGCTCATCACGATATTTCAAAACAATTTGATACAGTTCTTCACTTACCAAAGGAGAGGGCTTTTGGTGCTTGTCCAAATAATTATACATTTGGGTCATCACCGAAGAAAACAAACTGTCGGTATTTTTTTGATGGTTGGACACGATGATTCTTCCTGCCAAAATATTGTAATCCGGATGTACCGATGACATGGATGCACATTGTTCGGCACTCAATTCGTCAATTTTGACCGTTGAAATGGTATCATACAGTTGATCGATCACCTTCATTACCAGCGCCGTATAGTTAATTTTGATGTTTACTTCTTGTCCTGCGGTTTTGATTCGCTTGAGAATTTTATCAAACTCGATTGTCTCCAAATCACCATTACGCTTGGTAACACGCATTTCATTTTGTAGAGACATATTATTATATTAACTACAATAATATGTTTAAGTAAGTTTTAACAATTTCATTATCGGAAATCAAAAAATAAAAATGGGACATTTTAATTTTTCAAAGGTTTAAAAGGTCGCGGGGAAAACCTTGTTACTTATACTAATATTCGCACGAGCCGTTGGAACATTGGCAGCACCACCCCCGCGCACGCGCGATAATGCTTGTCGTGTTACATTGTTGTCCTTATCGCTTACAAACGACACGGGTTGATTGTTGACATTCGCCAAGACTCGTCCCGATTGCTGAACACGGCGTCTCATCGCGGTCTGTGACGCGTCACGATTCCCCCCAATCCACTTTTTTTGGAGTGCAACCGCCGGTCCAATAATAACAGCCTGTTGACTATTTAATCCTAAAGCGTTTCTTTCTATTTTAGCGTTTCCTGCCGTATTCGGGTTTGTGGCCGGATCAATGTAAGACTTTACAAACAATTTACGGTTCATTTCAAAAGATGCCGCTCCATCACTCGTTAAATCTTTTATAGGCATCGCCATTTTTGCTTTTGATTGAGCATTATTAATGTCGTTCAATATAGGTCCATTCGTGAACACCATAGCTATCTATAAATATACCAAACATTAAATATTGTTTGAAGAATCTAATTTGATTAAACACACATTGGATCCAGAATTCACCGACACATTGTGAATCACCTGAGTTTTATCGTCATTGTCTTTTTTTTCACTATATATATTTGACATTGCCTGGGATGGTACGCGTTTTTTTGCTGCGCGATGTTCACAGCCAACTACCCGCTCAACTTCAACGATTTTCCAAGTCTCTTCTATCTTGGGAATGGCGGAATCAAACCATTTTTTATTCCTTTTAACCAAGATACACGAAAATTCGTCCAAATACCAGTAATCCGTAGAATACAGCATGTGAGTTTCACGATACTGTGTTCGGTTAGCATCAATCCAGCTATCGACAGTATTCTTATCTAGAGGTACATCCAGCGGTATATATTCGTAGATTGGTTTGGATTGTTCCCCAATATTGTTAGTTTTATTAATAAAACACAAAATGACACCTTTATACTCTTGTGATTCGTCTTCATAAAATTCTGACTCGTTCGAATATTCCTTGAATCGCGTTTCAATAAAATCACATTCATTCAAATCACAGGTTTCCATTTGAATTTGCATCTGAATCCAATAATCCTCTTTGGGAATACCCGTAATATCGCGATTATAAATATTTTTTACCTCGATCATGCGACCGTATCTTTCCGAATGCGGATCAACATTGATGCCATCTGGAGATGCCCCTAAAAAGGTGTGGGCAGGATGTTGAATACAGCCAAAATCTTCGACCCGAGTATTGAAGCGATTTTCATAAATTTTAATGGTTAAAGGTTCGTATATATTACCCCATTGACGCGCATTCTTAGTATAGTAGTTGATGTGGTGCAAAGAGAACGGTTTGCATTTCTCGTAAATAAAACTGTTCACCTGCGCAACCGACCCCAATATTTTATACGCGCTACTTGCGGTAATCAAATTATGTCGATATTCATACCACTCGGTAGTTCGCTGTTTTGGCTGAAAATAATTTCGAATTTTTTCAATTTGCTCCGTGTACTTTACTACATCATTTGACGATACTGTATTTGTAGTACAAATATAACTTCGTTTCGGGTATTCGTCTTCAAATATCTCGAAGAAATCTTCCACTATACAATATATCATATCGTGAATTTCATCCGCGTCATCTTCACACACTAGACCGTATGCTAACCATTCTTCGAAAAATATTTCGAAAACCGCATCTACTAATTTTTCATAAAAGGTCGGGTTCGAATATTTCAATATATTGTCGGAGATGATTTCTTCTATGGATTCGAAAACCGTCGCCTCTAAATCAACATATTCGTCTTCATCAATATCATTAAATGTGTTCATTAATATATTATTTAAATAATATATTAAAAATGTCTTTGTATTTTTTCATGTATTAATAATAATTATCTACAATCAATTTTTTCGTGTATCAAACATTATCATTACTGCGTAGCGGTGTCAAAGATTTTAGTGTGGACACTCGTGTGGCGTCGGTTATTTTAAGCGTATAATTATGGCTGGCATGATTGAAATGTAAAGAAGGAATACCGATAATCTCTCGGGTTTCCTTGTTGTATTGGACCTCTTTGGTCTTCTGCAGTTTGTTTTTTTCCAGACAGTCTTTGAAAAAGGCCTTCAATGTTTTAATGTCTTTTATGGGTAAATTGTTATCTTTGCCATATTTCTCGGCATAACTATGCAATTTTTGCATTTTAATTGTTTTATCCAACTTGTTCCACGACTCTGTCTTATTGTGCTGTTTTTCTCTCTCCAAAATTGCATCAATATTCATGTTTACCGGTGGTTCTATTTCTGGGGAAACTTTTTGAGTGCGTAGCAACGCGGAGGGTTCGACATCTCCACTGGTTTGCAAGCACTTTGACTTAGTTTTGCGCACGGGCTTTTTAGTTGCTTCTTCATTGGGGATTTTCGATTCAACGCTTGAAAACATATTTTAAGGTACTTGTCTTTATATTAGTTACGCAATTTCGTTTTATCTTGTTTTATTTTATATTTTATTAGATTAATGTCCGATATAAAAACTCTACAGATCCCTGTGGCAACCACCAATAAAACTATTAAAACCGAAAAGGTCAAAAAACCGCGTGTTATCACCGAGGAGGATGCGTGGGTTCTCGAGAAGGAGGATTATGATTCTTCGCACCAGTACGACATATTATTCAATGAAAAGAAATCTGAGACGCATATTACCGTCCATAAAAAGGGGTACGAATATTATGACTATCTCCGCAAACTCGCCCAACAACAAATTCAGCAAAAAATCAACGGATATCACACCCAAGATGTGGAAAAAAAGCTGTTAGCTCCAACTGAATTTATCGATATGCCGACCGTCATGCAGTTACTCAAGGAATCCAACATGTCGTGTATGTACTGTAAAGAGGGAGTGCAGGTTCTCTATCAATTGGTGCGAGAACCCAAACAATGGTCTCTGGATCGCATCGATAATGCGTTCGGCCATAACAAAAATAATGTTGTTATCGCATGTTTGAAGTGCAACCTGAAAAGACGCTGCATATATCACGAAAAATTCGTGTTTACCAAAAATTTGAATATCGTCAAACAGGATTCTGGAGAACCGAGCTAATAACGGTTAAACCTTGGGTTCACATTTGCCCGTTTTACGGTTGCGTTTGCTACCCTTTCCACATTTCTTGCGCATCAATGAGCGGCAGTAGTGGTACTTTTTGCTGCGGCGCGTGCCGCGAGCGCAGCGAGAATAGGTATTTTTGGTGATCGTCTTGGACTGAGACATCGCATCCGACATGGGGATCATTTCCATTGGCACATCCTTCTTCATTTGTATGATTATATATTATACAAATAAATTATTTATTTCTTGCTGCAGGTCCCCCTCTTCTTATTTCTGTAGGTGCCCTTGCGGCAGGCCTTTTGGGTGGTGCGACAGTTCTTCTTGGCACGATGAGAACCTTTGGGGCAACGCGGTTTTTTGGCGGTAGTCTTTTTGGGGGCCATTATATAATACACAAATAAAATTTGTTTTGGCAAGTATATAGAATTTTTTTTCTAAATATATCATCTTTGAAAATGGAGAACCTACACAAAAATATTGTCGAAAAACTAGATTTTTTCTACCAAAACAATCAAATACCTCATATTATCTTCTACGGCTCTTCCGGGAGTGGTAAAAAGACTCTTGTCTACAAATTCATCGGAAAAATATACGAAAACGACAAGCAAAAAATGAAAAACAATGTCATGTTTGTCAACTGTTCTCACGGCAAGGGCATCAAATTTATACGCGATGAACTGAAATTTTTCGCTAAAACTAATTTACAGTCCAATAATGGGGTAAAATTCAAATCAATTGTTCTCTTTAATGCAGATAGCCTGACGAACGATGCACAGTCCGCATTGCGAAGATGTATCGAGATCTTTAGTTATAACACGCGTTTCTTTATCATTGTGGAGAACAAACACAAATTATTGAACCCGATATTATCGAGATTTTGTGAGATCTATGTTCCAGAATATATTCCCGTCCCCGCAGATACTCGCAGTTCTCCCAAAATAGAGAACCTACACCAATATCATCTAAAGCAGAAATTCGACACCAGTGTACTAGAATCGGACAAACAGAAATGGTTTGAGAGTGTTTTTACTAAAGAAAAACTAGCATATGATCATAAACAGCTGTTGAATATATCCTCCGATATTTACGAAAAGGGTTATTCGTGCATTGATTTGATGCATTTTATGAATCGCTCTTCACAGTGGAGTGGTTTAGAAAAATCCAATATGATGCTGTGTTTTCACAAAATTAAATCGGAATTTCGCTGCGAAAAATTATTAATGTTCTACATGTTGGATTTCATTTATTTGCGAGAAGACAAGAATATCGAAAATATTTCATTTATTTGACACCTTTTTACATGTACATAAAAATCTTGACCTATAGTACAATAGCCCCCCTTCTGTTCCACTGCTAATGTATGACATCCGTATCACCAAGTTTCGCGAATGTGATATTCGGGAGTTGATCGAGACCTCCATGAAACGGCGGATAAAACATCTTGTTGTTACGACCCCGCGGCCATTTCGTGGCAAACCCGCGGGACCACCCTTTGTCTATGTCTGGTGGTACAATGGCGATGGTCAATATTTTTATATCGAGGATTTGCGCGCTTTACTGGTCTAATACGCAAAATACTGGAAAAAGATGTCGTCGCTACGCGGTCCGGGTCCGGGTCCCGGAGGTGTTATGGCGTGGGAGGGTAAGAGACCACCTTTGGGGGTCTCCACCTTACAGACACCTTCAGTGTCTGTTGAGGGTGCGGATTCAAATCTTCACTGGTAGAATTATTTAGACAAATCCTTGGAAATCCTTGGAAATCCTTGGAAATCGGGCCGTTTTCCTTTCGTTTTTTGGAGTTGGTCGTCGATTAGTTCAATTACTAAAAACAAAAGAATCCAAGTATATATAATGGATGATTTTGTCGTGTCAAATTTATACGAGAGTCGCAACGAATGGTGTGCGCGATTGGTCACCATTTTAACGCCGTTAGTTTCCGAAGGTATTAAATCGATATTCAACGAATCCGTTAAAATTTGCAAAGATAATGACGAGATGAAAAAATATCTGATGACCTTTCAAAACCTGCTTGCTCAGGTTCCAAAATGGAACAGTGTGATTGTGGAAGACGAGCGAAAGCGTATCATTGAACGCTCGGGCTGTAATTATCTCGAGGATCTTATTTCCTGTGTGCATATTATTCAACTCAAAGTATTGACATGCATTCGCGTGGGCAACAAACAGAAGAAGATCGATATCTCTATTCCTAAATTGGATAATTTTATCCACAAGGTTTACATCCATGTTGCGAGAAAGACCTACATGAATGTTTATTTGTTTGAACAAAATGTGGAACCCGGACAGAATAATGTTACGCCTCTACAGATTCAAAAGAACAACCGTGAATTCGAGCAAATTGTCCAGGAATGCATTTTGATCACCGTGCGCGAGAGCATACCTACAGAAGATATCATTCGCGCATATATGGATGAATCTGTGGAGCAGGAGGAGGAGGTCCTCATTGAGAACATTACCGAACCGGTTGAAGAGGAACCCGTCACGCAAGACAAGAATGTGGTCACTGCCGCTGCCGCCAAGGAAAGCGAGAAAGAGGAGACTCCGATTGTTCCATCCATTACCAACTTGGACGATGAACCGGTGGTTACTACACTGAAATTCAACGACTATGACAGTATTTTAGACAGTACTACCGGTAAAATAGAGGAAATTGAAGCACCCAAGAACATTGATCGTCTGGAGGAGCTCAGCTCTTCGCGTGCCATACAGCGCCAGTTAGAAGAGGAGGACGACATGGACGAGCGAATTCAAATCCATACCGACAACATCGATTTGAACGATTTGGATATCATGGATATTGGGCGTGAATCCAAGCTTTCGGAAGATGTCATGTTAGACGACATTATCACCCTTTAATCTCTATTCTGGTCGTAAGCCCAGAATAGAGTCTAGAATCCGGGATTATCCGTGAAAATCTCCGGAGATTTGACAAATTCGGTTGCACCACCCGTGCCAAACGATTTACCAAGTGTATCAATAATTACTGTGCGAAATTGAAAGAAAATATAAACGCAGGCAAACGAGGATACCGCGACAATCATGGAATCCCTGACAACATGTTTGAGTGGTTTGATTTCCTTTTCGATATATTTCATTTCCAACAGTTTTACAATCAAAAACACTACCGAAATAGATATTGTCAATATGATAATGTTCTCCATTGTATACAAATTTGCTAAATTAATTATCGGTCCGTTTTACGCATTTATTCTATCATCCTTTTTTTGTCCAGAACGGTTTCTTTGGCAATATTCTTGATAATTTTGGGATAGAATTCGTCGCGCTTGCCTCCGGCCATCAAACTTTGCTGCAGTACAATGGATTTTTCGCCCATTTCCGTTTCTATATCATCATATTCCGGATTATCTTCTCTCCACTCGGTGAGTTGGCACATATTTTTTCTGGTTATTTCTTGGATACCCTTCTGTAAAACCTCCTTGCTGTTGTCCTTTTCCCATTGGTCCTCCTCTTTCACATAAATGGTCTCTCGCTTGACATCGGTACAATGAATGGGGCGATTACTAATTTCCAACTGTTTCAAATTGTCCACTATGATCTTGGTCATACCATCTACAAATCCCATTTTAACATTGTTCTCCAAATCATCGTAAGTAACTTGAATATTTTCGATGAATTCCGTAAAATTCAGAGCATTTTTGCACTTTTCATTCAAGAATAAATTTAAATTCAACTGACTGTTGTTTGTATTTCCGGAATTTGTATTGTAAACTATTTTGGGTTCTTTGGATAGTTCAATGATCTGCTTCTGTAGCTCGTTGTTTTGTTTCAATAGGTCTAGGATCAGGTTCTGATTAGGGGCTACAATATCGTATGATGGGGTTGACGGTGGCACTGCATTATCTGCAGTGGGGTTTTTTGGTTTTAACATGCGATTTTTATGTTTTGCAGTCAAAACATGTTTATTGTAATCCGATTTGTTACCAGTATAGTAGTCACAAAATTCACAGTGATAGTTCATGGGGTTTTTTGTTGCGATTTTACCCCTTAAAATGCGATTTTTGTGTTTTGCAGTCAATTCGTGTTTAGTATAATCCTTCCTGTTGCTCGTATGAAAGTCACAATTTTCACAATGAAAATTCATTGGGGTTTTTTTGCGATTTTTATACAATAATATGCGATAAAACCCCTAAATTGTTTTTGATCAAATATTTTTTTTACAAAAAATTCGAAAATTTTATGCAGTCATTTTTTTTGTCTTTTTTTCATTTTTGCTGCATTATGCTCACAAACCACTTTTTTGAAAAGTCCCGGAAAAAAGTTCCCCAAGAAAATCGAAAATGGACATTTTTAAAATGTCCAAAATGAAAATTTTCAGGATACTTTTTCAAACAACTTTTTAAGGGGTCCCTAGAATGGTTTTAATGGTGTTATTTTTAAGATATTATATTGTTTAACTTGCATGTATTATGCTGTCATACATAACAGGGTATTTTATCCAGGTTTATTACTCGGTCAAATTGGTATCTTTTCTTGGTGTCGTATTCGTAACGCTTGAAAGCTGGCAATTCCAACTGTTTTTCTGGGAGGTGGCCGTGGACGGTGCGAGCAATCATCTTGTAGAGTTTGAAATTGGGGTAGCGTTCCTCACCATTCTTCTTGTAGAGGATGTTCTTACCCAAGTCGTCTGTGCACCACATGGCAATGATGCGCTGGAACTGTGTCATGTCTTCCTCGGCCATC
>Ga0304728_1001535_pt1 | contig 16157 bp, 13 predicted proteins | sample C_130625_MF_Meta_FD_190476 | JGI IMG/M metagenome (GOLD analysis project Ga0304728, IMG submission 190476) | Freshwater microbial communities from Lake Croche, Canada to study carbon cycling - C_130625_MF_MetaG (v2) (version 2) | ecosystem: Environmental > Aquatic > Freshwater > Lake | place... | reverse complement strand
GCTTTCGTACTTAGTTCTTAAGGCTCTAATTTTCATAGCACCCACTTTGTAGCCCAAGGCTTGTCCTGGGTTACTCATGTATCTTTCAATTTCGGCAGTGGCGCCTTGTTCACTAATGGGTTCGTTGTCCATCATGTATTTGATGGCTTCTTCTCTGCTCATATTTTTGGTATGAATGGCTACATCCACCACCAAACGAATGGCGCGGTGAATTTCATCACCCAGGGCACCAAAATATTGGTAAGGGTCTTTAAATAATCCCAATTCTTTACCGAGTGATTCACAATACAAGGCCCAACCTTCTACATAGGCATTGTGGCCACCATATCTTCTAAAATTAGGAAGTAGTGTATTTTCTTGTGTTAAGGAAATTTGATAATGATGACCAGGGATGGCTTCATGCAAGAACAAAGATTCCATACCAGAAGTGGTATTGAATTTAGTTGCATCTAAAATAGGTACATAAAAAATACCAGGTCTACTGCCGTCTGCGGAACCTGAATTGTATTCAGCACTGGCAGAAGCGGCTCTAAAATCTTCTGTTTGTCTTATTTCAAATGGTGTTTTAGGGGCATTTTCAAATAATTTAATCAAGTTGGGTTGCATTCTTTGGTGAATGTTTTCAAAGGCAGCCAATACTTCTTTAGGAGCCTGATAAGGAGTGAATTTTTTATCTGCACTTAAATAAGCAAAGAATGATTTTAAATCCCCTTTGAAACCCACAAGGTTTTGAATGCTGTCCATGGCTTTTCTAATTCTAGCCACTTCGCTTAATCCTGTTTGATAAATATCTTCTGGTGTTCTGTTGGTAGTGGTTTGTTGCTTTACTTGAAAAGTATACATTTCAACGCCTCCTGGCATAGAAGACAATCCTGAACTGGTTCTAGTTTTTGGCAAGTATTCGTTTTGTAAAAAATCAGCCATCTTTTTGTAAGTAGGTACAATTACAGTAAGAATGGAAGCTTCATATTCCTTGGTCAACCTTTCTTTGTCGGCTGCAGAAAAGCTAGCAGGCAATAATTTGATGGGTCCGTAGAACAAACTTTTTTTAGCATCGGTTACTACCATGCTTTGCATTTGTGGAATCATTTTGATCACCAATGATTTTGGGAATACCACACCTGCCTTCATGCCTAATTTAAAATTCCCTATGGCAGTATCCGCCCAAACAGAGAAAGCATTCAGTCTTTTTAACCAATCGTCGTAATCTTTCACTTTTTTGAAGGGTTGTGCACCAGTGCCTGAGCCAAATTGAGCAATAGTTAAAGGCAAGGAATTCATTTGATTGAAGGGGAGGTATTCAAAATGAAATTTCATACCCTCTAAATTTATTTCTAATTGATCTTTTAAAACGTCAAAGGACAATTGATCATTGGCACTTAAACTAGTACGGTCGTAATTTTTTAAACTATCTAAAAAACGTTGATTGAATTTTTTATATTCTTCCATTAAGGCTATAGAGCCATCATTGGGCAATAAATCGTTGTATCTTTCGTCACCGATTACGGTGGCATTCAGAGGGCTTTGTTTTAAACCTTCTTGATAATACAATTCGGTGAGTGCTGCAAATTTTTTGTTGGCTTCGGTAGGACTACTAGGGCCATTTTGCTGGCAAGCCAGTAGGGTGCTTGTTAATAATAAAGCAAATACAATTTTTTTCATTTTACTTGGTTTTGGTAAAAATAAGCAAAATTGTAGCATCCAATAGGTGGAAATTATACAAAAAGGTTAAGCCTTATCTACTATTCCACCGTTACACTTTTAGCTAGATTGCGGGGCTTGTCTACATCAATGCCTTTGGCCACACCTACATAATAACTTAATAGTTGCATGGGCACTACGCTTAATAAAGGTGCAATAACTTCGTCTATTTCGGGGACATACATGATGTTATCGGACATGGTAGGTAGTACTTGGTCTCCAACACTTGCCACGGCAATGATTTGTCCTTTTCTGGCTTTAATTTCTTGAATATTGGAAACCACTTTATCGTAATAAAGATCCTTGGTCGCAATAAATACAACAGGTAGGGTTTCATCCACCAATGCAATTGGACCATGTTTCATTTCGGCCGCAGGATAACCCTCGGCATGGATATAAGTAATCTCTTTTAATTTTAAGGCACCTTCTAAGGCAATGGGAAAATTATAGCCTCTGCCCAAATATAGAAAGTCTTTGGCGTCTTTAAATTTCAAAGCAATTTTTTGTATCACCGATGTGTCTGCTAAAATTTCTTTTACTTTCTCAGGCACCGATGCCAATTCATTCACTAAATGTAAATATCTATCATTGTTGATGCTACCGTTGGCCTTGGCCATTTTAAGTGCAATCATGGCAAGTACAGTGAGTTGTCCAGTGAAAGCCTTGGTACTGGCCACCCCAATTTCAGGACCTGCATGCGTATAAGCACCTGCATGACTTAACCTAGCAATACTGCTGCCCACTGCATTAACAATACCAAATATAAAGGCCCCTTTTTCTTTGGCACTTTCTAAAGCCACCAAGGTATCCGCTGTTTCACCACTTTGAGAAATAGCAATAATTACATCACCGGGATGAATCACGGGATTGCGGTACCTAAATTCAGAAGCGTATTCTACTTCCACAGGTATGCGACAGAGTTCTTCAATCAAATATTCTGCGTACAATCCTGCATGCCAGCTGGTACCACAGGCCACAATAATAATTCTGGATGCCTTGGTGAGTGCTTCGATATGATCGTCTACCCCCGCCATCACTATTTTTTCCTGATCTACCAGCAATCTTCCTCTTAAACAATCATAAATGGTTTCGGGTTGTTCAAAAATTTCTTTGAGCATAAAATGATCATAGCCGCCTTTTTCAATGGCTGCTAGTTCCATGTCTAATTTTTGAATGAAAGGAGTTTGCTTTTCATTGCCTAAATTTTTTAATATAAGTTCATCTTTTTTTACAATCGCAATTTCATAATCATTCACATACACTACTTCTTTGGTGTATTCAATAATGGGAGAGGCGTCGCTGGCTAAAAAATGTTCGTTCTTGCCAATACCTATCACCAAAGGACTTCCCTTGCGCGCTGCAATAATGGTTTCGGGATCGTCTTGGTCAATCAATAATATACAATAGGCGCCTACAATTCTTTTTAAGGCAATTCTTAAGGCTTCTTCTAAACTACTCTTATTGTTGTCTTGAATGTCTTGAATAAAATTCAACAATACTTCGGTATCTGTATCACTTTTAAAAGTATAGCCTTTGGATAGCAATTCTTTTTTAATGGCCGCATAGTTTTCGATGATGCCATTGTGCAACATGGCTAGTCTTCCATTATTAGATAAATGGGGATGCGCATTTCTATCAGAAGGTTCTCCATGGGTAGCCCATCGCGTGTGGCCAATGGCAATATGAGCGTGCAAATTTTTGCCAATGACTGCTTCTTCCAATTCAGCTACTTTACCTTTTTTCTTATGAACTTGTAATTGACCTTGCTGAATAATGGCCACCCCAGTACTGTCATAACCACGGTATTCTAATCGTCTTAAACCTTTGATAACGATAGGGTAAGCTTCTCTATTTCCAATATATCCTACAATGCCACACATATTATTTAATTTGAATGATTATTCGGTAATTAATGCGAAATTAGACTTTAATATTTTAATGAATGGGCGCATTACAAAATTTTGATTTCAATCAGGATTATTCTTTAGAAAATGAAAGGGTCCTTTTAAGGCCCTTGGCTGTTAGCGATCTGCCTTTTTTGGAAAAATATGTGCTAGAAGCGCCAGATTTATGGCAGTATTCTTTAGTGGCCATCCAAGATAAAGCCGATCTAGAAAAATACATCCATGATGCCATCGAGGCAAGGAATCAAAAAACAGCCTATCCCTTTATTGTATATGATAAATTAACTCATACCTATGTAGGATGTACAAGGTTTTATGATATTCAATTCAATTTCCAAACTACACAAATTGGCTATACTTGGTATAGTAAAAAATGTTGGGGTACAGGCTTGAATCAGGCTTGTAAATATTTATTAATGGAATTTGCTTTCGAACAGATAGGATTTGAAAGAGTAGAATTCAGGGCCGATAATAATAATAAAAGAAGTATTGCTGCCATGCAAAAAATAGGTTGTACAGTGGAAGGTGTTTTAAGAAGTCATTTACCCATGCCGAATGGAAAAAGAAGGGATTCTATCGTACTTAGTATTTTGAAAGAGGAATGGACCACTAAAGCAAGGTTCCTTTTAAGATAAGTAATGCTACAGAGAAATAAATAACTAGAGCAGTTACATCTACTAAAGTAGCTACAAAGGGTGCAGAAGATACTGCAGGGTCAGCGCCTAATTTTTTTAGTACAATGGGTAGCATGGAACCTGCAATGGTTCCCCAAATAACCACCCCTAATAAAGTAAAACCAATTGTGATAGCCACTAGTATTGGATGTAAGCCATAATACCCTGGATTGATAAAATGCCAAATCATAATTCTAAAAAATCCTATCAATCCTAAAACGGAACCAAGTAATAGACCACTAGAAAGTTCTCGTCTTAATATTCTCCACCAATCTGCGACCGTTATTTCACCAATGGACATGGCTTGAATAATAAGTGTAGAGGCTTGTGAGCCAGAATTACCTCCACTTGATAAAATCAATGGAATGAACAAGGCCAGTACTACGGCTTTTTGTATCTCTCCTTCAAAATAACCCATGGCGGTTGCAGTAAACATTTCTCCTAAAAATAAGATCACCAACCAAGTAATTCTTTTCTTAAAAAGCTTAGTCAATGAAATGTCTAGATAAGGTTCATTCAAGGCTTCGGTACCTCCCATTTTTTGCATATCCTCGCTGAACTCTTCGTTGGTCACCCATAAAATATCATCAATGGTGACAATGCCTAACAATACATCGTTGTCATCCACCACCGGTAAGGCGGTACGGTTATTCATTTTAAATACCTGACTGGCATGTTCCTGATCTTCATATACGTTCAATGCCACATAACGGCCATCAATAATGTCTTTGATAATAGCATCGGGTTGTTCTATCAGTACATCACGAATTCGAATATCATCTACCAAGCATCCATTCTCGTCAATGATATAAATTACATCAATGGTTTCGTATTTCTTTCCATATTTACGAATGTTATTTAATACTTCTGCCACTGTGTAATGCGCATACACATACACATAATCAGGGGTCATCAAACGGCCCACACTGTCCTCCGGATAACCTAATAGAGATAAAGTAATTTTTCTTTCTTCTGGTTCGAGTAATTTTATTAAGTCGCGAATAGCCGCCTTAGGTAATTCTTCTAAAAAATCGGTACGGTCATCTGGAGGAAGTTCATTTAAGATTTTCGCTGTTTTGCGCGCAGGCAATTCCTTGATGATGTCTTTTTGCTGATTAATGTCCAATATCTTAAATACACTTACAGCTCTGTGCACAGTCATATTGTCAATAATAGTAGCTTCGTTTTCAGGGAATTCATTGACTAATTCCACTACGTCGCTAATATTTTGTTCATCTAAAAAGTCTTTTAATAGATGCATGTCGCCCTTGGACAAAATATCCAAGAAAACTTCGGATAAATTAATTTCCGGTATTTCTAATTCAACTGACATGGGTGCAAGTTAAGAAAAATACTAAAGGATGCCTTATATTTATAGTATGATTCTCCCATTTCTAACCATTGCTCCATCCCCTAATAGAGGTCGTGGTGTTTATACAACAGCGCCCATCGCAGCAAATACGGTGATTGAAATAGCGCCTGTGATTGTAGTAGATAAAATTCAAAGAGTAAAATTGGAAGAGACTTTATTGTATGATTATATTTTTGAATGGGGCGAAGACCATCAAAGCGCAGCCATTGGTCTGGGTTATATATCTATATACAATCATGCCATTGAACCCAATTGCAGATACGATATGGATTATGACGCGCAAACCATCAGCATCAAAACCACTAAATCAATTGTCGTGGGGGAAGAACTATTTATCAATTACAATGCCGAAGGGGCAGAGGAAAAACCAGTATGGTTTGAGCTACATTAATTTTTGGTGAGCTGGCTTAATAAAATAACAAGCAAACAGGCATGGATACTTTGATATTGTTGCCAGTAGCCATCAATTCACCATTGATTGTATTTCGTTTAAATACCACGATATTATCTGTATTTTGATTGGCCACCAAAACCCAATGACCATCTGGGCTAATGGTAAAATTACGAGGGGCTTTACCTTGTGTTGGATAATAAGCAATGCGCTTTTCATCTAATTTGCCATTTTTCAAAACGGGTAATTTTACAATATTATTTTCTGTGCCTCTATTGGTAGCGTATAAGAATAAACCATCTGGCGACAAATGAATGTCTGCACTTCCATGGTCTTCTTTTGAATTGGCGGGATGAAGGGCAATTTTTTGAATAAAATTTGCTAGGCCTTTGTAAAAACTGTAAACACTAATACTGCCTGTTAATTCTTCGATTAAATAAATAAATTTACCATTGCTTGAAAATGCCAAATGACGTGGTCCTGCTCCAGGAGTGGTAGTTATATTTTTATTTTTTTGCAGGTCTAATGGTGGCCCATTTTTTATTTGGTAAGGATAAATACTTACTTGATCCATGCCTAAATCAGGCGTTAATAAATATTTTCCGTCAGGAGAAAAAAACAAGCCATGTACATGTGCTTTTTCTTGACGCTCTTTATTAAGGCTGCTTCCACTATGTTGAATAAATTGTTGCGGATTGGACAATCGACCATCTGCAAAACGATGGTAGCTTGTAATACTGCCACCTGTATAATTGGCTACAAATAAATTTTGTTGGTCGGGACTGAGGGCAATATAACAAGGGTCAGCACCTTTGCTGTCTTTATTTTGTATTAATTTAAGTTCATTGTTATTTAAAGTATAGGCACTAGTGCTACCCGTAGCAGTTTCATTGACCGCATATACATTTTGTTTGTCTTTAGAGATGGTTAAAAAAGAAGGATTGTTTGCACTGTCGGTATGGCTTAGCTCTATGGCCTTACCAGTTGCGGTATCAAATTGAAATAGATAAATGCCCCTGCTTCCTTTCTGAGTATAAGTGCCTACTAGTAGATTTGCATTTTGTGCTTTGGTATAGTACTGTAGCATAAAAAACAATCCTACCATCAAAAATTTTAATTTAGGCATGGTTAATTTTTACTGATAAACTCTTACATAATCCACCAGCATTCGAGCAGGGAAAATACTATTGTCGATGGTACTGCCCGCCATATTTCCGCCAATGGCTAAGTTTAATAGTAAAAATTGAGGAACTACAAATGGGTAGTAGTCGGTATTTTTGCCATCACTATTCACAGTTAGATAAAGCACATCGTCCACATAATAATTTAAGGCTGCCTTGCTCCAATCTAATTTATATACATGAAAAGAATCTGTGACATTGGCGATAACGGTTTTGTTCGTTTTTTGTGTACCAATTGTCCAGTTGTACAATTTAGAATGCGCAGCCCAATTAATTTCATTTAAGTTTTTCCCAACATGTTCCATGATGTCTATCTCGCCACAAGCGGGCCAGCCTACCTGTTGAATATTGCTACCTAACATCCAAATGGCGGGCCAGGTCCCAATGCCCTTGGGTAGTTTTGCTCTAATTTCAAAACGGCCATAAGTCCAATCAAATTTTCCTTGAGTGAGCATTCTAGCCGAAGTATAATTTCTTCCTCCCAAACTTTCTTTCCTTGCTTCAATCACCAAATTTCCGTTCTCAATCCTTGCATTGCTATCGCTATTGGTATAATATTCTAATTCATTGTTGCCCCAACCACCCTCACCATTGCCAATATTGTAATTCCATTTAGTAGTATCAGGATGTCCAGGCTTATTAAATTCATCCGACCATACCAACTTCTTAGCTGTATCAGTGACTACTGGAGGAATAGTTGGAGGGGTAGTAGGAATTTCAGCTACTGCTTTGGGGGCCTCTTTTTGAGCACAAAAAGTCAAGGACATCAGAGCTAATACTAGAGATAGGGGTAGAATACGCATAATAACAATGGTTTGTTGTTTAAATTCGACTAATTAGTAAAGCAATTTAATCAAAATATTTCTTTTTTGTTGGGTAATTTACAAAAGGGTTGTAAATTTGCTGCATGACATTAAATAACCATACACATCATTTTCATTTGCACTGCAAAGTGTAAGCTATGGGTGTAGGTATCTAACTATATTTATCCAAAGGGCTTACTATCAAGTAAGCCCTTTTTAGTGGGTATAGTTTCGAGTCAAAATATTAATTTAATATAAAATAAATAAGATGCGTTTAAAATTAGCCATACAGAAATCAGGTCGCTTGCACGATGATTCAATCACCTTGTTAAAAGAATCTGGTATAGATATAGGCAATGGGGTAAACAAATTAAAAGCGGAGGCAACCAATTTCCCTTTGGAGCTTTTCTTCTTAAGAGACGATGATATCCCTCAATATGTAGAAGATGGGGTAGCTGACATTGGCTTTGTAGGGGAAAACGTGGTGTATGAAAAAGCAAAAAAAGTAGAAGTGGCCTATGAGTTGGGCTTTGGTAAGTGCAGGTTAAGTTTTGCAGTTAAAAAAAATGAAACCTTCACAGGTCCTAGTTATTTAGCAAGCAAAAAAATTGCTACCAGTTATCCCGTCTTGGTACAGGATTACTTAGATAAGCACAAGGTGCAAGCAGAGATTCATGAAATTAGTGGCAGTGTAGAAATAGCCCCTGGGATTGGGCTTGCAGATATTATTTGCGATTTAGTAAGCAGTGGGTCTACTTTATTTATGAATGGATTGAAAGAAGCAGAAACTATTTTAGACTCACAAGCGGTACTGATAAAAAGAGCGGCATTGGAACCAGTCCAGGCAGCAATTTTAGAAAAATTATTATTTAGAATTGAATCCGTAAAAAAAGCAAAACGAAACAAATATGTTTTGTTAAATGCCCCGAATGATCATTTGGAAAAAATTATTGCGCTCTTGCCAGGAATGAAAAGTCCAACCGTTATTGCATTGGCTACCCCAGGTTGGAGCAGTGTGCACAGCGTGATTGCGGAAACTGATTTTTGGGAGATTATTGAAAAATTAAAAACGGCAGGTGCCGAAGGAATTTTAGTAGTACCTATCGAAAAAATGATATTGTAATGATTAAAGTATTTAAAGAACCCAAGCAGAAGGATTGGCCAAGTTTATTGGCGAGACCTGCCTACGATGTCAGTCCTTTGCAGGCCAAGGTGAGCGAAATACTAATGGCCGTGAAGCAAAGGGGAGATGCTGCTGTAACAGAATATACACTTGCATTTGATAAAATAGCACTAAGTAATTTTAAATTGAGCGCCTCAACGGCGGAAGCTGCTGAGCAATTATTAACGCCAAGTTTAAAAACCGCTATTCAATTAGCCAAGGTAAATATTGAAGTATTTCATGGGGCACAAATTCAAAAAGAAGAAAGAATTGAAACCATGCCAGGTGTTTGGTGTTGGAGAAAAGCAGTTGGTATTGAAAAAGTAGGTATTTATATTCCAGGTGGTTCTGCTCCTTTGTTTTCAACAGTACTTATGTTAGGTATTCCTGCAAAATTAGCAGGTTGCAAAGAAATTATTTTATGTACACCTCCGAATGAACAAGGAGCAATTGATCCCGCAATTATTTATGCCGCTTCTTTAGTAGGGGTGAGTGCAATTTATACCATTGGAGGAGTGCAGGCTATTGGTGCACTAGCTTATGGCACAGCTTCAGTTCCTAAAGTGCATAAAATATTTGGTCCAGGTAATCAGTATGTAACGGCTGCTAAACAAATGATACAACAAGAAGGCGTGGCCATAGATATGCCAGCAGGCCCTAGTGAAGTATGTGTCTATGCCGATGAAACAAGTATCGCTTCCTTTGTAGCTGCAGATTTATTATCACAAGCAGAACATGGAGCGGATAGTCAAGTAGTATTCATTGCAAACAATATTGAATTGGTGGAAGAAGTTCAAAAAGAAATAGAGATGCAATTGACCTTACTACCCAGAAAAGAATTAGCCAAAAAGGCCCTTGAAAATTCTAAAGCCATTGTACTTTCCAACATGGAAGATGCTGTATCAATAATTAATGAATATGCACCAGAACATCTTATATTGTCAATTAATAATGCGGCACAAATAGCTGAAAAAATTATTAATGCCGGTTCTATTTTTATTGGTAATTTTTCTCCAGAATCGGTGGGCGATTATGCCAGTGGCACCAATCATACCCTACCCACCAACGGTTTTGCGAAAGCCTACAGCGGCGTAAGTATGGATAGCTTTGTAAAGAAAATTACTTTTCAACAATTAACAGAAAGAGGACTTGAGCATATTGCGCCTACTGTAATAGAAATGGCTAGAGCAGAAGGTTTGCAAGCACATAGCAAGGCAGTAGAACTAAGAGTGGATTGGATAAAATCTAAAATGTAAGGCCATGAAATTTGATATAAAAAAATTGGTAAGACCCAATATTGAAATTTTAAAAGCTTATTCTTCCGCTAAAGAAGAATATACTGGGGAAGCTAAAATTTTATTAGACGCGAATGAAAATAGTTTAGGATCACCATTGACCAAATGGTACAACCGCTATCCAGATCCCTATCAAAAGAAGGTAAAAGAAAAGTTGGCCTTTATCAAACAAATAGATGCTTCACAAATTTTCATAGGCAACGGAAGTGATGAATGTATTGATGTTTTGTATCGAACTTTTTGTGCACCAGGCATAGATAATATTATTATTTGCCCACCTACTTATCCTATGTTTGAAGTGAGTGCCAATATTAATAATGTAGCCATACAGGTAGCACCTTTATTACCCAACTTTCAATTGAACCTGGCGCATATAGAGCAATTAGTGAATGAACAAACTAAAATCATTTGGATTTGTTCGCCCAATAATCCTACTGGGAATTCGATAGATCGTATAGACATTGAAACCATATTGAATCATTTTAATGGTTTAGTGGTGATCGATGAAGCCTATATTAATTTCTCTACGCAAAAATCATTTGCACAATCCTTAATTGATTATCCGAATTTAGTGGTGATGCAAACTTTAAGCAAGGCCTGGGGATTGGCAGGACTTAGATTGGGGATGTGTTTTGCAGATGAATCGATTATTCAATACATGAACAAGGTAAAACCGCCTTACAATATCAACATGGTTAGTCAGGAACTGGCTTTGACTGCCTTGGAAGAAGTAGGTCAGGTCAATGACATGATCCAACATTTGGTAGACATGCGAAGGGCACTCGCAGAAGTAATTACTAGCATGCCACATGTTCAAGAAGTGTATCCTTCTGATGCTAATTTTTTATTGGTGAAAATTCCCAAGGCAAGCCAGTTGTACCAATATTTATTAACCCAGGGCATTGTGGTAAGAGATAGGTCCAGCCTGGAGCATTGTTCAGATTGTTTAAGGATAACCATTGGAACTGAGCAGGAAAATACTGAATTGGTGGATGCCATGGCCCAATGGATCGATTTCAGTTTTTCAAATGATTGATTCTAAAAAGATTTTATTAAATTACAGGTTCATAAATTTCAAATATAAAAGTTATAGTATATGAAAAAAGGGATTCAAATTTTATTTTTAATTTTAGCTGCTTTTTCAATCAATGGAATGGCACAAGAAAATGCTGGCTTGAAATTACCAGCTGGATTTAAAGCAAGTTTATATGCCAATAATATTGGAGCTGCAAGGCATATAACTGTGACAAAAGCTGGTGTAGTTTTTGCCAAATTAAATTATCCAAACAAAGAAGGCAATGCTATCGTAAGATTGGAAGATGCCAACAATGATGGAGTGGCGGATAAAATAAATGGTTGGGCAAAATATGGCGGCACTGGAATTTTTGTAAAAGGAAATAGTTTGTATGCTAGTTCTAATGAAGCCATTTTTAAATATGAATTAAATAGCAAGGACGAAGTAGTTAATCCAAAAGCTCCTTTGACCATTGTAGCAGGCTTGCTTAATAGAAGACAACACGAATCCAAGTCAATTACTTTTGACAATGAAAATAATATTTATGTAAATATTGGCGCTTATTCCAATGCTTGTCAAGAAAAAGATAGAAGCCAAGGTTCTAAAGGAATGATGCCTTGTCCTATTTTGGATTCTGCAGGGGGTATTTGGAAATTTAATGCTAGTAAAGAAAATCAAACTTATAAAGATGGAAAGCGTTATGCAACTGGACTAAGAAATGTATTGGGCTTAGATTGGAATAATCAAACCAATCAATTATTTGTGGCACAACACGGACGTGATCAATTGAATAGTTTTTATCCAAATTTGTATAATGATGCTCAAAATGCAGAATTACCTGCGGAAACATTTTATGCCATCAACGAAGGGGACAATGCGGGATGGCCTTATGTGTATTATGATCCAGCCCAACATAAAAAAATTGTTTCACCAGAATATGGTGGTGATGGGAAGAAGGAAGGCGCTAGCGAATTCAAAGAGCCTGCTGTTGCATTTCCTGCGCATATGGCACCAATGGCTGTTTTGTTTTATACCGGTAATCAATTTCCGGAAAAATATAAAAACGGGGCATTCATTAGTTTTCATGGATCATGGAATAGAGCACCACTTCCTCAGGAAGGATTTTTTGTAGCGTTTGTTCCATTTAAAGAGGGTAAAGCGACAGGAGATTGGGAAATTTTCGCCAATGGATTTGCAGGAGTGGAAGAGGGGGTTAAAGTAACCAATACCGCAAAAGCAAAAGCAAGACCTTGTGGTTTAGCGCAAGGCCCGGATGGTTCTATTTATGTCAGTGATGATTCCAAGGGGGCGATTTTTAAAATTTCTTACAAAAATAATTTAGTAGTAAAAAATGGAAATGAATAAGACCTCCAATGCCTGGTGTAGATTTTTATTTTTATCAATTGTATCTACTTGTATTTTCATCAATGGGTATAGTCAAAACTTAATCAATGGTAAAAAAATATTTGAAACCAGGTGCTTGGCTTGTCATCAATCAGATGGTGGTGGAGTACCCAATATGAATCCACCCTTGGATGGTTCTAGCAATGTGAACGGAAAGGATATTGCCAGATTGGTAAAAATTATAAAAAATGGGTATGACGAACGCATTGCATTAGACGGTATGTACTACAGTAATGCCATGGCTGCTAATCTAGATTTTACGGATCAACAAATTGCAGATGTATTAACTTATATCAGAACCAGTTGGTCCAATAAAGCGAGTAAAATTACCCTTGCACAAGTAAAAGCAGCGAATAGCAAGCACAAAACAGGTATCAAGCAGTAAACAAAGACAATCCAAGATGCAACCAATTTTATTCATAGATAGAGATGGGGTGATTTTGCAAGAGCCAAAAACAGATTTTCAAATAGATACTATTGAAAAAACAAATTTTGTTACAGGGGCTATTTCTAATTTGCATAAAATTGCATCTGCATTAGGCTACTATAAAGTAATGGTCACTAATCAAGATGGATTGGGTACCACTGCTTATCCTTCTGAACAATTTGAGCCTTATCAGGATTTGATGCTAAGAACCTTGGCAGGGGAAGGCTTTGTTTTTGACGAAATTCATATCGATAAAACTTTTGCAAAAGACAATGCGCCAACGCGCAAACCCGGTATTGGCCTTGTCCAACATCTAATGAACAATACAGCATTTGATCTAGCCAATTCCTATGTAATTGGAGATCGTTGGAGTGATATCGAATTGGCTAAAAATTTAGGTTGTAAAGCCATTTATTTCAATACCGAAAATCATCAATTAACTGCAGATCAAGAAATAGCCTTAAGAAGCAGCATTGCTTTTGAAACAAATAGTTGGTCTGCCATTTATTCTTTTTTGAAATTGGGTTTGCGTAAGGTTAAGCATGAGCGAAATACCAAGGAAACAAAAATCAGCATCGACTTAAATATGGATGGAGGCGGTCATGCATCCATTCACACTGGATTGGGGTTTTTTGATCATATGTTGGAGCAAATTGCAAGACATGGTTCCATAGATTTAGCCATACAATGCAATGGCGATTTGCATATTGATGAACACCATACCATTGAAGATGTGGGTATTGCTTTAGGGGAAGCATTTGCAAAAGGATTGTTGGATAAAAGAGGAATGGAAAGATATGGCTATGCCTTGCCCATGGATGAAGCAGAAGCCAAGGTATTAATCGATTTTGGTGGGCGCAATTGGATCGTTTGGGACGCAAGCTTTACAAGAGAAAAAGTAGGGGAGATGCCTACCGAAATGTTCTTCCATTTTTTCAAATCCTTCAGTGATGCAGCCAAATGCAATTTGAATATAAGCTGTCAAGGAGAAAATGAACACCATAAAATAGAGGCTATTTTTAAAGCCTTTGCCAAGGCCATAAAAATGGCGGTACGCCGCCATCCAGACAGCGATCAATTGCCCAGTACCAAGGGGGTTTTATAGGTCCTAACAGCTGATAGCTTCCTAAGTAGGTTTATTTGGTAGAAAAATCAGATTGCCTTAAATTTGCTCTATAATGAAACAAACAAACAATATATGGTGGTGGCCTACAAAATCCGTTAGGGTATTGTAGTGACATAACTATGTTGTCAAAATATACATCAACCCTAACAGCAATGTTGGGGTTTATTTTTTTAACGAAAGACCGAAGAAGCATAAGATGCAAAAAATTACGATGACCACCACTGTCACCAAAATGCTGGCAGATACGTATACGCCCGTAGGTATTTATCTTCGATTGAGAGATCGATTTAGGGATACTATTTTATTAGAGAGCACCGACTCCCATGCTTCAGAAAATAGCTATTCCTTTATTGGAGTCAATGCCATTGGGGGAATTGAAATTTCTTCCTTGAATGAAATTGAATACAAATATCCTAACCAAGAGCCAGAGAAAGAAACCATTAAAAATGTGCAGGATGCGCCGGATCGCATTTGGTCCTATATGCAGCAATATGAAATGAAAGGGGCGGAAGTAAAAGAGGCGGCTTTTGCGCAAGGTCTATATGGGTATACTGCTTATGATGCCATTCCTTTTTTTGATACCATTCAATTTAAAGAAGGGACGCCCATTATTCCATTGATGCGTTATCGTTTGTATCAGTATGTGATTGCTTTTAATCATTTTAAGGATGAAATATTTATTTGTGAAAATAATTTAGCCGGCATTGTTTCGGAACATGAGGCCTTGGTTTCTTACATTAAAAGTAAAGATGTTCCTCAGTATCCATTTTCCTTGCAAGGCAAGGAAAGTTCTAATCTAAGCGATGAGCAGTACCGAGCAGCAGTAAAAAAAGGGATACAACATTGTCTACGTGGCGATGTTTTTCAAATTGTATTAAGCAGACGTTTTCAACAAAGTTTTAATGGCGATGAGTTTAATGTATACCGCACTTTAAGAAACATCAATCCATCTCCTTATTTATTTTTCTTTGACTATGGGGATTATAAATTAATGGGTTCCTCCCCCGAGGCGCAAATTATAATTAAAAATGGCAAGGCCACCGTGCATCCCATTGCAGGTACTTTTAAACGCAGTGGAGATGAGGCTACAGATACCTTGATGACGCAGAAATTATTGGATGATCCAAAAGAAAATGCAGAGCATATAATGCTAGTAGACTTGGCTAGAAATGATTTAAGTCGTGTATGTACAGAAGTGCGCGTAAAGCAATACCGTCAAGTACATTATTATAGTCATGTCATTCATTTAGTGAGTGAGGTAGAAGGCAAAGTAGCTGATGGTGCCAATCCTTTTCAATTGGTGTCCAAAACATTTCCAGCAGGTACTTTAAGTGGTGCGCCTAAATTCAAAGCCATGCAATTGATTGATGCGATAGAGCCCACCAAGCGTTCTTATTATGGAGGCTGTATTGGTTTTGTGGGATTTGATGGTTCTTGCAATCAAGCCATCATGATTCGTACTTTCTTAAGCAAGCAAAACACACTTACCTATCAAGCAGGTGCAGGTGTGGTAGCAGCCAGCATTCCAGAAAATGAATTGCAGGAAGTAAACAACAAATTGAATGCTTTAAAGACGGCCATGTTGTTGGCAGAAAAAATTCATCAATAGTCATGAAAATAGATAAAATGAAAATATTGGTATTTGACAATTACGATTCTTTCACCTACAATTTAGTGCAGTTGATTAAGGAGCTTGCGCCAA
>Ga0304728_1001533_pt1 | contig 16172 bp, 13 predicted proteins | sample C_130625_MF_Meta_FD_190476 | JGI IMG/M metagenome (GOLD analysis project Ga0304728, IMG submission 190476) | Freshwater microbial communities from Lake Croche, Canada to study carbon cycling - C_130625_MF_MetaG (v2) (version 2) | ecosystem: Environmental > Aquatic > Freshwater > Lake | place... | reverse complement strand
TTGCACGTTCGAGACCCTCCGGACCCATCATCGAGATGTATGCCCAGGGAATAGTGAGGATGTTCGCTGAGCCGTAGGGCGCCGACGAAACGGGACCTACGACCGGACCGGTAACAGAACCGTCTCTGTCGGGACCGGCTGAAGGAACAACCGGATGGCTCGGCAGGTAGGGGGCGAGGTGAGCACGGACGCCAACGGGACCTACGCCTGGCCCACCACCTCCGTGAGGAATGCAGAAGGTCTTATGCAGGTTGAGGTGACTGACGTCAGCGCCGAAGTGTCCGGGACGCGCAACGCCAACGAGGGCGTTGAGGTTGGCGCCGTCGAGGTACACCTGACCGCCAGCATCATGAACCGCGCCGCAAATCTCTCCGATGGCTTCTTCGAAGACGCCGTGTGTGGACGGATAGGTGATCATCAGCGCAGCGAGATGATCGGCGTGTTCGGAAATCTTTAATCGAAGATCGTCGACGTCGACGTTTCCGTTGTCATCGCAGGCGATGACAATCACGCGCATGCCGACCATTGTGGCGCTAGCGGCATTTGTACCGTGCGCTGATGCCGGTATCAAACAGACATCGCGATGGGAGTTGCCGTTACCGAGATGCCACGCCCGAATCGCAAGCAGGCCTGCGAACTCGCCTTGTGATCCGGCATTGGGCTGAAGCGATACTGCGTCGTAGCCGGTGATGTCGGCGAGCCAGCGTTCAAGATCAGAAATAATTGTGCGGTAGCCCGCTGAATCTGCGGGATCAACGTATGGATGAAGCCCAGCGAACTCGGGCCAAGTGACCGGCTCCATCTCGGCGGCGGAATTGAGCTTCATGGTGCACGAGCCCAACGGGATCATTGCTCGGTCAAGAGCGAGATCGACATCGGCGAGACGGCGCAAATAGCGAACCATTTCCGTTTCGCTGTGGTGCGTCGTGAAATTCGGATGGTCGAGATAGCTCGTAGTGCGTTGGCTCGAGGTCGGGATCGATTCAGGTGCGTTTGCATCGAGCGCCACGACCGAGACATCTGAGGCCCCGGCACATGTGAGCAACGTTGCGATCGTCACCGGAGTTGTTGTCTCGTCGAATGACACCGAAATTGTGTTCGCATCGACGCGCCGTAGTTCAAGGCCGGCTGATCGAGCAGTTGCCACGAGCGCATCGGCTCCGGCAGGGACGGCAATTGTGAGCGTGTCGAAAAACGTTTTGCTGACGATTTCGAATCCCAATGATTGAAATCCTTGCGCCGCTGCGGCGGTTAGCCGGTTCACACGGGTTGCGATGCGACGAAGACCCTCAGGCCCGTGCCACGCCCCATACAGCGCTGCCATCACGGCAAGGAGTACTTGGGCCGTGCAGATGTTCGACGTTGCCTTTTCTCGTCGGATGTGTTGTTCGCGGGTTTGCAACGCGAGTCGGTATGCAGGTCGACCGGCGGCGTCGATCGACACGCCCACAAGTCGACCGGGAAGAACGCGACGGTGTTCGTCGCGTGTAGCGAGGAAGCCTGCGCTCGGTCCACCGAAGCCGAGTGGAATGCCAAACCTTTGCGAAGAGCCAACGACAACGTCGGCTCCGAGTTCGCCTGGGGGAGTGATGAGGCAGCACGCAAGAAGGTCTGTCGTGACTGCAACGAGCGCTCCAGCTATGTGGGCTGCGTCGATTGCTGGCGCAAGGTCACGAATGGCTCCCGATGAGCCAGGGTGCGAGTACAGCACGCCGAAGACATCGTCAGCGATTGGTTCACTTACGTCCGCGAGTTCGATCGTGAAGCCAAGAGGTTCGGCTCGAGTCTGCAGCACCGCGATTGTTTGCGGATGCGTGTCGCGATCAACGACAAATCGTTCGCCACGCTTTCCGTTTGATCGATAGAGAAGCGTCATGGCTTCAGCGGCCGCCGTTGATTCGTCGAGCATCGAAGCATTGGCAATGTCCATGCCTGTGAGGTCGCACACCATGGTTTGGTACATCAGGAGAGCTTCGAGCCGGCCTTGCGAAATCTCTGGTTGATACGGCGTATAGGCGGTGTACCAAGCTGGATTTTCAAGCACGTTGCGCCGGAGTACCGGGGGAGTCACGCAGTCGTACCAACCACAACCGATGAGCGATGTGCGCACAACATTTCGGTCGGCGATGGATCGCAAGCGCTGGAGCATCGTTGCTTCGTCGACGGCGGCGGGAACCGCAAGGGGAGTGGTGGATCGAATCGAAGGCGGCACGACGGCGTCGATTAACGCCTCGAGAGTCGGCTGACCAACGACAGCGAGCATCCGCTCGATATCGGACTCGGAAGGTCCAATGTGTCGGCCGACAAATTGGTCGGCAGCAATGAGTTCTTCAAGTGACGGGCGGGGATCAGTCATGGTGGCCTCGATGGTCGCGACGCGAAAGCGCCTTAGTCGGGACCCCGCTCTGTCGTGGTACCTGAGAGTTTCGTTTCGAACGATCGTCGATGCCGAAAGTGGCACGAGGCTCGTTGTCTACTTTCCCCGTCGGTGAGCCATTCACACTGTGTGATGACTGCTCTCCAGAGTTGCCTACGCAAGCGGTACATGAGCCTGAGAGTTTCCCGGGGGGTTGCTCCTTCGGCGCCAAACAACTTCCTTCAGATCTGGACGATCATTCGGACGTTGAGTGATCTCTCCCGCAAGCGGTGATCAGCGTCAGTTGTTTTTGGAAACTTAGTCGAAGAGATCTGGTTGTTCGCGCACGATGGTCGAGTACAGCGGTTGGAAGGAGAACCATCCGGCGAAGTTGTGACCGATTTGGTCGTGGGTCATGGCTGCGCACTCGTCGTCGATGGAAATTGGTGACCCGGCAGCCATGGCCAGTAGTTGGGCTTGGCAGCTTCGTTCCATGGTGATGTACCACCAGGCGGCCTCATCGACAGAGTGACCAACGGTCAACAATCCATGATTGCGGAGGATCGCTGCTTTCTTCATACCGAGTCCTGCCGCGATTCGCTTGCCTTCACTCGTGTCGAGAACGACGCCGGTGTAGTCGTCGAACAACACGTGATCGTCGTAGAACGCGCATGCGTCCTGCGTAATCGGATCAAGTAATTGTCCAAGCGATGAGAACGCCTTGCCGAAAATTGAGTGAGTGTGAGCAGCGGCAATGACGTCGGGCCGGGCTGCGTGAACCTGCGAATGAATTGCGAACGCCGCCTGATTGATCGCGTACTCGCCATGGAGGATGTCGCCATCGTGGTTGACGAGGATGAGATCCGAAACGCTGATCAAACGAAAATCCATTCCTATGGGGTTCAGCCAAAAACAATCGACGTGCTCTGGGTCGCGCACGGTGATGTGGCCGGCAACTCCTTCACCGAATCCGAACTTTCCAAACAGGCGGAACGCCGCAGCAAGACGCTCTTTGCGGTGCTGGCGCTCATCCTCGAAATTGTCGAAGACGGGAATGTCGTAAGGGATTGGCTTGCTTGTCGCACGAACGACGCCGAAATTGTCAGGATCGAGGCTTGCAGTCATCGCAGCTCTCCATTGATCTGGGGGAGTCACCCCGGTGTGATGCGTCGATCCTATGTCCGCCTTCACATTCGATGACGTCCTTGACTGCGATGGTGTTTGCTGTTTGTCTGACCACACAACGAGTTGTTCTCGTGTGAGGGGAAGTCCGGTGCGAATCCGGCGCTGTCCCGCAACCGTGTGAGTGTCGTTTCAGAGGCGAAAGCCCGAGGGCGATAGTCGAGTCGGATCACCGAACCCGAGAACGAGGCTCACCCTCACCGTCGTGGAATGCGGTGTCGAGCCCCGGATCTTGCGCCATTTGGTGTTCGACGAGGGCCGGCAGCGCGGAATCGTCGGTCCACAAAAAAGGACATCATGCGCACTCAAGCCACTCGAGTTACGACTCGCATCCGTCGCGGAACGGTTGCTGTGTTCGTCGTTGCAATCTCACTTGTTTCGGTCCCGATTTCTCCCGCCTCGGCGGTTACAACTGCTGCCTCAACACTTTCCTCCGACTGGCTCGCCGCCCAGATAGGAGTCGACGGATCGGTCAACGTTCCTGGAGAAACTTTCTCGACCACGACGCAGACCATGTATGCGGCCAATGGGCTCGCAGCTTCAGGCCAACATCGTGAAGCGTTTGACCGAGCCATGACATACATCAGCGCCCATGTCGATGACTGGGTTGTGAACGATGGAAGCGGATCGACTGTCGCTCCAGTCGGTAGTGATCTCCCCGAACGACTGGGCGAACTGATCTTGCTCGTGCGCACCGTCGGGGGAGACCCGACCAACTTCGGTTCGCCGTCGACAAATCTGGTCGCTCGAGCCCAAGCGTTGTACGGGGTTTCTGTTGCTGGTTTCTACGGATGGCAGGAGCCGTATTCCGCAGTGCAAGACCAGTCGTTCGTCGTCATGGCGTTAGCGGCGGTGGGCGTTCCTGCACCCGCGTTGGCGGTGCAGTGGATTGTCGACCAACAGTGCGCCGGTGGAACCGACGATCCCGCATCGATCGGCGGCTGGATGTCCTTCCGTGCGACGACGGGGGGCGTGCTTGATCCGTGTTCGGCTCCTGACTCGTTCAACTACACAGGCGCTGACACGAACTCGACGGCCTTCGCGGTCCAAGCGCTCGTAAGTGCATCAAGTGCGTCGGCCGTTCCCGCTGCGCTCACGTTCCTCCACGCAGCCCAAACGAATAGCGGACCGCAGGCGGGAGGCTTTCCTTGGTTCACCGGGGGAGACGCCGACCCCAACTCAAGTGCTCTCGTGATTCAAGCGATACTCGCCGCTGGGCAGGACCCAACAGGGGGAGCGTGGTCAGCCGGTGGTCAGTCTCCTGTTTCGGTCCTTCCCACGTGGCAGATCACGACGCCGTCGACCGACGCTGGTTCGCTCTACGCCGCGTGGCAGCCAGGTGTCCCGAGTTTGCTGGCGACCTATCAAGGTCTTTGGGGACTCACGCTCACAGCGTTTCCGTTCCCGGTCCTGCCGACCAGCACGCCGACGCCCGAGCCCAATGCGGCTGCCGTCATGCCCGCATTCACTGGCTGAATCCCGTAATATCGTCACGTGACGAAATTGCCGATGGGTGAGGGTGGCCGAGAGAATCCAACCTTGAGATGTCGCTGGTGCGGTCGGCCCGTCGAACCACGCGAAGGCCCGGGTCGACCTCGGTCGTTTTGCCGAGACGGCTGCAAGCAACAGTCGTACATGGCCAGAAAGCTGGCGCAGAGTCATGGACTCGACGACAACGACGTGATCGTCGACCGATCCGCCATCGAGGAACTTCAAGGATTGCTGTATTGCCTCCAGGCGGCCGTCGAGGATGTTCAACGTGACCTTGCCGCATCCTCGACAGCTCAGGACGTCTCCGAGGCTTTGGCGTGGCTCATGGAGAATGCCGAACCCTTGGCTGCGGCCCGGCTAGAGCCACGGATGGCGACCATCATCTAGGGCGCCGTTGCTGAACCTGACCGGCACAGTCATCTTCACCCATGACTTTACATAACGAAGATTATCGGCAACCGAAGTCAGAAATGGCGCTGGGACAACAGCTCAGGTCAGCCCTTCCGCGACCGCTGAGAGTTCGCCGCCCAAGTGCCCGGTGTCGTTGTAGCGACGCAGGATCCATCGATCACCGAGCACGATGAGATGGGCGATTGACGCATTGTCGGTCGCGGCGAAGGCGAGCGGCTTTGATCCGGTGGCATGGGAGAGCGCAGCCCCTATCGCTCCCCCGTGGCTGACGGCCACAATCCGTTCTCCGGGATGGGCGGCGTGGATTCGGGTGATTGCCCCAACAACACGTTCTTGAAGCTGTGCGAAGGATTCAGCGCCGGGAATCGCGCCCCAGTCCTGCGTCCGCTCCACCTCGAGGAAGGCCGGGTCGCGTTCGGCGACTTTCTTGCGGAAGATGCCTCCCTCCCACTCCCCCAGGTGGATCTCGCGAAGATCGGGTTCGACGATGGCCTGCTGTCCGATATGCGCAAGCAGAGGCGCCGCAGTCTGAGCCGTGCGCTGAAGGGTCGTGACGTAGACGGCGGAGAGTTCAACGTGTCGGAGGCGTCCGCCGACCTGAACTGCTTGCCAGTGTCCATACTCGGTGAGTGGCGGGTCGCCTTGGCCGTCAACGAGTGCAAAGGGCTCGCCGTCTTTGTAGGCGGCCGATTGGCCGTGGCGAACCAGAAAGACCTCAGTGGCTCCTGGGGGTGCCTGGAACGGGCGCTGTCCGTACTCAACGTCATCGTCACTCATTGGCCGGAAGGTAGCAGCGAGGTCCGTCCGATGGGCTCGTTCGCTCTGCGCACACGCTCAGCGTTAGCGTGGTCCATCTATGTCACGCCGCATCGAAGTTGAACTCACTAGTACTCGCGAAGACGGAACCTGGACCTGGCGAGCTGCCGGAGCCAAGTTGCCCAAGGGTGAACTCAATGGTTCATTGCTCTTTGCCGGAGCAAAGGTTGGCGACGTCGTTCGAGCCGATGCGGACTTCATGATGGATGGCATCGACATCATCGCCGTGCTTGCACCGAAGGGCGCTCGCAAGGAAGCCGAACGCATCGAGGTTGTCGGAACACCTCGTCGTGATGACGAACCTCTCGTAACGACGAAGCTCGCCCCGAAGGGACGTGGTGGTGATCGCCGCGATCGCAAACCACGACGCGAAGGTGACGGTGAGAAGCGTGATGGTCGTCTGCCGCGTGAACGCAAGCCACGAACCGAAGGTGAAGGCGAAGGATCACAGGACGCCCGACGCAAGACCGGTACTCGCGCACACCATCCCAATCGACCAACCTCACCTGCTCCAGAACCGAAGCCGAAGGCCAAGCGACTGCGCGCAGGACGCACGCATCGCAACGCTGCACTCGCAGCACTTCCGGCCGAACAGAAGCCGATTGCTGAACAAGTTCTACGCGGAGGAATTCCCGCAGTACGTCAAGCCGTCGAAAAGCAGAACGAAACGAATAAGGCCGAAGGTAAGCCGGAAATCAGCCCAGCGCCGTTGTTGCAACTCGCAGAGCAGCTGATGCCGTCTCTTCGTTCTGCTGAGTGGCGCGATAAAGCAGAGTCAGCATTAGCTGATCTTCCTGAACTCGATCTTCGCGATCTTCGTTCGGTCGTTGTTGCTTCCGACGCTGGTGCGCGTGACGACGAAAGCCGTGCTCTCGCCGAACAACTCAAGGCTGGCCTCGCTCAGCGCGTTGAATCGGAACAAGCTGCATGGCTTACCGAGATCAGCGATCTTCTTGCTGGTGGTCGCGCTGTTCGCGCATTGCGCGTGAGCTCACGTCCGCCTAAGGCTGGCGCTCCCCTCCCGGCAGAACTTGCAGCGAAACTCACCGAAGCTGCAGCAGCCTCGCTTACGGCAGAGACTGGTCAGGACCGGTTCGCAACGGTGCTCGATGCACTGGCGTTCTCACCGGTGCGCACCCAGGTGACGCCAATTGGTATTCCGGCCGAACCGACACCGGAGCTTGTCGCTGCCGTGAAGAAGGTGGCTGCTCGCCTTCCGCAGATTGCGGCATTGTTCGGCATCGAAGCAACTGCGCCCTCGAAGTCAAAGCCTGCGGCAAAGCCTCGTCCACCGAAGCCGGTGATCGCCGATGCGCCTGCGGCCACGGAAGCATCCGCCGACACTGCTGCACCGTCAGTTGCGGCCGAAGACTCCGCTCCAGCAGTCGAGGCCGTTGAGACTCCTGAAGCTCCCGCGGAAACGACTGCAGAAACGACTGCAGAAGCTCCTACGGAATCGACGCCTGAAGAGTCGGCAGTTACTCCTGTCGAAGAAGACGCTGGCGACGACGCCTGAGTTACTCCCCCAGCAACTCGAGTAGTTCGAGTGGGTGAGACAAAACGATGTCGTCAGCATGGGCGATCGCTCGCGGGTTCCAGCCGGCGAGAGCGAATGTGACTCCCGCGTTTGTCGCGCACTGACGATCGTGGGCGGTATCGCCGAGGAACACGACCTGATTGGGAGTGACGTCAAGTTCACGGAGCACCGGAGGCAACGACTTCGGACCAGCGAAGGAGTCTGCAAACAGCGCAACCTCCGGGAACCACCGAAGCCGTGCGAGTTCGGCTGTTCCCGAATGCGGATGTTTGTTTGAGCACACCGCCCAACGATCCAACGATGTGATCAACGCCTCGACTCCAGGAAACGGCTGAGCCCTATCGGGGTTGTACGCAGCGAGGTACTCCTCCACCGAAATGCCGAGCCGATCGCACTCTTCGGCAAGTACATGCCCGTAGGTGATGTCACTGCGTTCTACGCCGAGCGCAACAAATGGGTCAGCGAGAGCGACGTCGGAATCAATGAGGGTTCCATCGAGGTCGCAAATAGCGACCTTCATTTTGGTTCCGGCTCCTTGCCCAGTCCCTGGCAACCCACTCATCCAATCATCGTAGTTTCGTCACGTGACGAAACTGTCTGCGATCGAGCGATTCGCTAGTGTTCACGCATGGTCGAATACGAAGTTCAAGGACACGTCGCAGTACTCACCCTCAATCGCCCCGAGGCCCGCAATGCGGTGAACGATGTCGTCGCGCAGTCGATGACCGAGGCGCTTGAACGTTTGGAAGCCGATCCCGATGTCTGGGTTGGCGTGCTCACTGCGAATACGACGGGCCACAAGTCACCTGTCTTCTGTGCCGGTGCCGATCTCAAGATGATCAACGCTGGTCGAGCTGGCGAACTTGCCACTGCGAAGGGTGGCTTTGGTGGCTTCACCACGTTCCCACGCACAAAACCAATCATTGCTGCAGTCGATGGACTAGCGACTGCGGGTGGATGCGAAATTGCTCTCGCCGCCGACATGATCGTTGCATCAGAGCAATCACAGTTCGGCCTCGCCGAGGTGAAACGCAACCTCGTTGCTGCTGCCGGCGGTCTCTACCGCCTACCAAAGTTGGTTGGCAAGAACGTTGCCCTCGAGGTCGCCCTTACCGGTGAGCCTTTGACGGCAAAGCGCGCCTACGAACTTGGTCTCGTGAACCGAATCACCGAAAACGGCAAGGCCCTTGAAGGTGCAATGGAGCTCGCGAATGCGATTGCCGCCAATGCACCTCTTGCCGTGTGGGAAAGCCGTGCACTCGTCATCGCTGCAGACTGGGACGACGAAGCCACGATCAACAAGAACACCGGTGCGGCGTTCGGTCGGGTGCTTTCCTCCGAAGACACTACCGAAGGACTCACAGCGTTCATCGAAAAGCGTGCGCCGCAGTGGAAGGGTCGCTGACCCTTCAGCGATGGGTTAACGCAGGTCTCGTCGAACGGTGATCAACCGAGCAGTGAGGCCAAGTCGTTCATACAAGTTCTTTGATTCGCGAGCTCCCGGCAGGGCCTGCGCATCAATCGCGACTGCACCGATAGCAATCGCCCAGGCGATGGCTGCTTCGAGCAGCACTTCGCCGATTCCGACATCGCGTGCCTCTGGCGTTGTGTAGAGATCGGTGATCGTAACGATGTCCGAATCGTCCTCTTTCGACGAGACCGCAATCGAATAGCCAACGACTGCGCCTTCCCACACTCCGCACCACACCATTGCGTTCGGATTAACGATCGCGAGTTCAAGGGTGTCGGATGGAGTCAGTGAACGCCGGAACGAAGCGATCAGTGCCTCTCCCCCACGCTGTGTTGCCATCTCAGCAGTGGCTTCGACAAGAAGATGCGAGAGGTCGAGCAGATCGTTGAGTTCTGCTGGGCGTGAAACCGCCGACATCGTTAGTTCCGCAACTGACGAATGCGGTTCAAAACGGTCTTGCGTGATCGCCGTGCTTGCTCGTATCCCTCGATGCGATCGAGATCTTCGGAAGACTTTCCGGCAAGCAACGGCAGAACCTGAGCGGCGGTGAGCCCGTCGTAGTTCGGGACGAGATCCTCAATCGATTCGAAATCGGTTGCAGAGGATTCCGGCGCAGCGTCTGCAACCGGAGCGTCGTGAACGCTTGTCGACTTCTGCGCGGAAGGTCGGGCCGACTCCAAAATGATTTTGAAAAATGCTTGGAGGTGTTGCTCGGCGTCAGCGATTGACTTTCGAGCTTTTGTATTCGAAGCACCAAGAGCGAACTGACCAATCACACGCGCATTGGTGGCTTGTGTACGACCGCGCTCTACCAATTCGGGGAAAGCATCAGTTCCCTTCGCCACGAGACCTATCGGCGCGTAGAGAAAAAGATCGAGCAGTTGCTCGATCGGCTCGACGGCGGGGTCGCTCGCCGAAGAAGCCATGTCAGCTCTTGGCCTTTTTGGCTGGTGCCTTTTTGGCCGGGGCCTTCTTCACTGGTGCCGCCTTTGCCGGGGCCTTGGCGGGTGCTTTCGCAGCTGCTTTTGCTGGCGCTTTCTTGGCGGGAGCCTTTTTCGAGGCGGCTTTCACCTGACGATCGAGAGCACCGGATTCAATGTGCGCAATAGCGGGACATGCTGCTTCGCCCACCGGACAGTGCATCGCACCAGGTGCGCCGAACTGACCTCGGTTGACCAGCAGGAAGCAGCCGGTGCACATGAACTCATTCGCTTTTTTGGGCGTGACACCTTCGGCGATATCGGCCGGGGCACGTGGCTCGGGTGCTACTTCATCGTCTTCTTCGTCGTCGTCATCGGCGGCGGCGATTCGGTCTTTGAGAATTGCATCGAGGTCAGCCTCAACATCGTCGGGGTTGAGGTCTTCTTCCTCGTCATCTTCGTCTTCTCGCTTTGGACGCGCCGCAAGTGCAGCATCGGCTGCTGCTTCGTCGTCGTCCTCATCGTCGAGCACTACATCGTCGGCAAGAACTTCTTCGAGGTCTTCCACGAGTTCGCCCTCGAGGTCTTCCACCTCAAGTTCGACGTCGAGTTCTTCCTCGTCGAATTCTTCGTCGATGGGATCGTCAGCCATGGAGTCCTCAGGTCAGGGCGACCGCGTGGCGGCCGGGGTGAATCGTGCCGCGGATGATAGGCACAGTTGCGGGTGTAATTGGTGCCTTTCGGGTCAGTCTCCGTAAAAGGTGACAAACGACACGTAAGGTCAGGTGCCTAAACGTTTACTTTCGGCCCGCCGCTCAGCCTGCAGGCGTTCGAGTTCTGGTTCGGCACTGTGGTCGACGAATCGCATCATTGAGGCGATGGCATGGTGTCCGGCCTGCTCTGCGATTAACCGGTGCATTTCTTGGCCCACGATGCGATAAGCCGGGTGACCCTGCGGGGTGGTCCGGAGTTCAATGAGATGCATGGCCTCACGGGCGTTCATGTGCATCGAGAATCGAACTCGGTAGGCCAGGGAGACGGCATAAGAAGAATCGGCAGGGAACCGTTCATCGAGCGCCTCGTAGAGCGATGCGGAACGCTGCATCGCCTCATCGAAGGCTGCTCCCACACCGGCGTCGTCGACGGCTGCTGGACGCGTGTACCCATGGAGCGGTGTGAGCTTCTGCCAATCGATCGTGAGCATTCTGTGCCGTTGCAGATCTCGGAATGCTCCGTAATCGGCGAGAATGTCGAATCGGTACGAGGGGCGTTCAAGTGCGCGGCCTGGCTTGTGACGCCGATTATCGCGATTGCCCTCGTAGGCATTCAGCACAGCGATGCGTTCCTCGACTGACATGGCCCGGACTCGGTCCTCGATCTGACGTTCAGGCAGTGACAGATGCGGATAGAGCGCAGCGGTGACGAGTTTGATCTCAGCGTCGGGATCGAAATCGACCAGTGCCACGACCGGAGCTGGTTCGATGTCATCGACACCAGCGAACAGGCGTCCTGCGATGTCGTCCATCGCGGAACGGCTGCTGTTCATGTAGTCGCTCCACGCCACTCCGCGCTCGTCGAGGTCGACTCGCTTCAGGAACGACGGAACGACTTTGCGAAGCTCGGTAAGCATGAGATCGGCGTAGGTTCGCGCCTCGGGAAGCGGATGGGCCCGCATACGAAGAAGCAGCATTTCGTAGCCCTGGCCGGTGCCGTAAATGCCGACGTTCGAGAGCGACGATGCCGGTAGAAGACCGCGAATTGAGTCGAAAGCTTTTGCTCGGATGGCTTGCCGATAGACGAAATCGCTGTCGGAAGGTTCTTTCGGGATGCGCTCTTTGATGTCGTCAATGACGATCGGTAGAAGTTCGGCGTAGGTATCGAAAAGGCGATCCATATCGCCGACGTAACGAGTACCCAAGCTCGACTGCAGAATTTCCGGCGGGCGGTAGAAACGATAGCGGCCGCCGATTCGGGCGTCGTAAGAGATGTAGCGAGTCGATTGTTCGAGGTAGGCCATGAGGCGACCCCACTCAAGAACCTTGGTCAGGAGGTTGGAAGCCTGTTCGCACGCCAGGTGAACACCACCGAGCTGGGCCACCGAATCGTCGCCGTATTCAAAGAAGACCTTGTCGTACAGTTCTTCGGCCCGGCGCAGGCCAATCGTTGCGTCGATGGAGTCGTCGCCGCTGATGTCGAGCTCGCCCACAAACTCGTCGAGAAAGAGTCGTCGGAGGCTTTTGGGTGAGCGAGAGTACCGAGCGAACAACGCGCCTTTCACGACCTCGGGCAGGTTTACCAGTGCAAAAACCGGCCCGTAGAGGTTTGTAAAATAGCGACGCAGAACATCTGCCTCTTCTGGGCTGAATTCTTCTGCGACGTAGACGCTCACGGCGAGCGAGCGTACGGCCTCTATCGGCTGCGGCCGCGGATGGCCTCGTGGTTGTCGGTCACCGGGTCGTCGCTGCGAATGCGTTGGCGACTGATTCGAGTGCTGTGGGCGAGGTCCAAAGGTCGATGATTGTCATCGCCATGGCTTTTGCACCATCAATCACGCCAGCGTCTCCGGTTGGCGAAGCGGCATAGTCCGCAAACCCGGCGGTGTGGATGCCCACACCACGAGGAGCGACCGACACCATCGGATGAATCGAGGGCACCACATAACTCACGTTGCCCATGTCGGTGGAGCCAACAACAGCGCCGGCTTCACCGGGTTCAGGGACCACGCGGCCTAGCGAGGAGCTATTCGTTGCATAGAGGTCTTCGAATGCCGGATTACGGAGGAGGTCGGCATAGGCCGGTTCGAGCCATTCGTACTCAACGGTGCAACCTGTCGCCGTGGCTCCGGAAGTTAACGCGGCGAGAACTCTCGGCTTCAGTGTTTCAAGCCGTTCGGGGTTTGCCGCTCGGATGAACCAGTGCATTGCGGCAGTGGCCGGGACAATGTTGGGCTTGTCTCCCCCGTCGGTAAAGACACCGTGAATCCGCTCGTCCGGGCGGATGTGCTGACGAAGTGCAGCAACGTTCATGTAGCCAAGGACCGCTGCATCAAGAGCGTTGCGGCCATCCCATGGATGTGCAGCTGCATGCGCAGCCTCGCCACGCCACGTGACGTGAATTTGCTGAACGGCGATCGTCGTCATCCAACGCAAATCAACATCGGCGGGATGGATCATCATTGCCGCGTCAACACCGTCGAGTGCGCCTCGCTCGATCATGAATACCTTGCCGCCGCCTCCCTCTTCTGCAGGCGATCCGAGCACGGACACTCGACCACCGACTGAATCTGCGACGGCCGCAGCGCCCACTGCCGCTCCAAGTCCAGCCGCTGCGATGATGTTGTGTCCGCACGCGTGACCAATACCTGGGAGCGCGTCGTATTCACAGAACACCGCGATGTTTGGGCCAGTCGAACCCTTCGACGCTTCGAAGGCCGTCGGCAAACCGAAGGCACCCCTGCTCACCGCAAAGTCGAGTCCCTCAAGGGCCTTGGTGAGAACCGCGTGAGCGTGGTGTTCGGCATAGTTCTCTTCTGGATTCGCATGGATGGAATGCGAAATCTCAAGGAGGAGATCTCGATGCATCTCGATGGCTTCGGAAGCCTTTTCCTTCGCTTCAAGTGCGTCCATTCGCCAACGCTACATGGACGTGCAGGAAACGTGACGGGTTACACCACCACGTGGAATGCGTCGGGTTCGACTCGCACAGAGATCGAGCGGCCTCGTACTTCGACTTCGCCATCGATGCAGATCGGCGCAGGCCTCTCGAACAACAACGTCTCGACGTTGGTGCGCTTGTGAGACAACGAAGGATGAGGCAGATGCGTGCCCGTCCGAGCCCGAGACCGAGCGATTCGCCGCTCACGCCACTTCAGAGAGCCACTGGTGATGTCGACGAGTCCATCGCCAGGATGTGAACGCGGACCCAAATCGAGTGGTCCTAACCATTGAGCGTTCATCATCGCAACGAAACCCGGACAAAAAGGCTTACCGACAATTAGGTGCGCGACGAATGGAAAATCGACACCGTCGATTGATGCGATCACGAGATCAGCGGGCACGTTCAGAGCATCGGTCGTGAAGAGACGATTGACGTCTCCGGAACCGCCCAATGTCTTGCACAAATCTCCGCCGACAAGACCAACCGTGGGTTGGGGGCTGTTGATCGATCGCAAGGACAGAACGAAATCGCGAAGTTCCGCGTCTGATGAAGCGACCGGAGCATCTTCGGGTAGCGGAGCGTTGATGCCGTAGTCGCTCCCCTTTTTGATGGTCACAACGAGTCGTCCTCAACCACGGTGACAGCATCCGGTGCATCGGCTTGCACGCGACCTCGACCGGAGACGGCCACAACGCCCCGATACAACGCGTCGGCGGCTTCGGACGCAGTTCGTGCGCAGGCTGCATCGGTTTCTGAAATCTGTCGAAGCAGGTCGACGAGTTGCTTCATTGTGCGTACGAAGTCTCCGCCGGGCATGTCATCGTCGCCCAGCAAATGTTCAAGGTCGTCGCCAGCGGCCCAGGCGTGCGCAAGCGCAAAGAATCCGGCATCAGGGGCACGGGTGACCGAAAGCCCGAGCGCGATTTCATCTCTGGCGATCGCCTGGGTCAGATCTTCGAGTTGCCGTGCGCGCTCAGAAACATCTCGTCTTGGAAACCATGGTGAGAGCTCGGGGCTCGACGCTCGAGATTCGTAGACGAACGAACTCGCAAGACCAGCAACTTCTGAAGGAGAGAGGTCATCGAAGAGTCGTTCATCGATCGCTTCAGCAACAGCGAGGTCGGACTCGTGGTAAATCCGAACAAGACGTTCGCCCCGCTCGGTGAGCTCCCAGCCGTCAAGATGACCCCATTGCTCCAGCATCTGCAGAATTCGGTCGAATTGCTCAACGAGCGAACCAGTGCGAGACCGAATCCTCTTCTCGAGACTCTCGATCTCTCGCTTGACCCGATCGGCGTCGCGGAGCGAGCGCAGGTGGACATCACGATCGGGACAGTCATGCACCGGATGCCGCTCGACGACGTTGCGATCTTCCTCTTGTCGGTCGCGACGCTCACTCTCATTGTTTGGCTGTCGCTGCACAACGCGATCCAGTTCGAGAGAGACCGCCTTCTGGAACTTTGGTTTCATAGGTGTGAAGGGAACCGGAAGGTCGATATGGGCGACAACGACCGGCACTTCGTCGAAGTCGCGGGAGCCGAGCTGCAACACGTTTCGACGTGCGTTGAGCACCTTGACTCGGGCGGAACCACCCTTTCGATTCGAAACCGAAAGAACGACGACACGGTCATGGCCACCGCTCCCGTCGAGCCATAGAACGTCTCCAGGCTTCAACGTTGCTAGAGCCCGCTCTATGTGCGAACCGCCGCTTCCAGGGGAACGCACGCCGCGCTCGCGGTCAAGGGCAGCCTTGTAGCTAAGGACATCTCCCAATTCACAGGAGGCAGCTGATTGAAGCCGCTCGAGCTTTTCGAGTTGCCCCGCGAGCCGGTGTTCCTCACGCGCAACATCGGCATCGGCTTGATACTGGGCAAAACTGTTGCCCAGTAATCGGTGTGCTTCGCCAGCGTCGTAGCGTCGAACAAGGTTCGCAGCCATGTTGTAGGTAGGTCGAAAAGAACTGGTGAGTCGAAAACTTCGGCTTGCAGCGAGTGTGGCTACGTCCTCAAACGTCACGAATGGCGACCACAACACGACCGCGTTGCCGTGATTGTCGATTCCGCGACGTCCGGCGCGTCCCGTTAGCTGTGTGTACTGCGCGGGGGTCAGAAACTCGTGGCCTTCTCCGGTGAATTTTGTGAGTTTGTCGATGACAACTGTTCGCGCTGGCATGTTGATGCCCAGTGCCAGTGTCTCTGTCGCGAAAACGATTCGTACAAGCCCTTCAACGAAGCATTGTTCGACTGCCTCTTTGAATGGCGGAACTAATCCCGCGTGGTGACTGGCAATCCCTCGCTCAAGAGAATCGAGCCAACGCCCGTAATCGAGCAC
>Ga0304728_1001531_pt1 | contig 16206 bp, 21 predicted proteins | sample C_130625_MF_Meta_FD_190476 | JGI IMG/M metagenome (GOLD analysis project Ga0304728, IMG submission 190476) | Freshwater microbial communities from Lake Croche, Canada to study carbon cycling - C_130625_MF_MetaG (v2) (version 2) | ecosystem: Environmental > Aquatic > Freshwater > Lake | place... | reverse complement strand
TTACAATAATAACAAGACAACTCACATAAATAGAGTTTGTTGATTATTTCCTCATAAGATATAAATTTCGCCTCGTCGTATTTTTTTTTATCCATGTCTTGAGCCCGGTATCCATATATTTTCTTATCTATCTGATTCTTAATTAATTTATTATATATGTCTTCAGATTCTGACGAGAGAAGCGTTTCCAATATATCCATCTGTTTTTCATGCGTATAATAGTCATCCGGAATACCTTGCTCTTTTCTATTTTTAACAACTGGTGTCTCTTTCAATAATTTTTTGATTAAATAACGATTACCAGTTCCAGTTATGGAAACCGTTTTGTCAATTGACATGTCGCAAAATATTATAATATATTATGTTAAAGGGAGTTAAACTTTATATCCTATATTATATTATATATATACGAAACATGGCAACTAGTGAATGCGTAGAATTGAAAAATATACAATATAAAACAATGCTTTTAAATGGTGTTCAAACTGAAATAAGAAATTCCAACAGTTTATTAAATTTGGAAAAGTTTCTGGAGGACGACAAGAACAATAATAAAACAGAACCCTGGAATAAACTGGATAAAACAATAAAAACGAAAAAGTTGCTTTTGTTTGCCGAAATTTATGCAAAAGAAAACGAATTTACTGAAGAGGAACAAAATTTGCTGGTCGCGTTTTTAAAAGATTGTTTGGACAGGAAAAAACTACAGAAAATAAAAGATATTGAGTATGACAAAACGACAAATGAAGTAAAAAGCATTCCATCCTTGTTTTATAATAAGACGAACAAACATTTTACTCTTAAGAATATGGATAAACGTGTTTCCACGGCGAAAAGTCTTCCTCCTAAGAAAACCAAGGGGACTATTAAAAATAAGTTAGTGGAGGAAACGTCGTAAAATATACTTATAACCAAATAGTATAAACGCTTTCTAATATATAATACAATAAACACTTGTATTATATGACAAACCTAATAAATATCATAGATGAAATATGTCCCGAAGAAGACCCACCACTGTTTGAAGACGAAAATTCTGCAAACGAATGTCTAGAAATATGTTTACAACTAATGACCGAATATGTAGAAGAAGCCCCGTCATGCATAACAGACCCCGATTTCCGAGAATTATTAGTAGAGGAAATAAAGGAATTACTTTTTATACACCTTGAAGGTGTTTACTATTATAATAAATATACCGAAGAAGAAAAGGAGTGTGAGCTAGAGGAACTAATTGACTATGCGTATGATTTATTCTTTGACCAAGTCATGCCGTCACCATGCGTAATTGAAAACAATGCTCAAGACAACGACATACTGGCGGTTAAACTGAAAAGATTGGCAGATAAACCGAAGCATGAACAACGCACAAAAGAGTGGTACGAATACCGGTATAATTTGATAACCGCCAGTAGTGCTCATAAAGCATTTGATAGTCAGAGTGCAAAAAATCAATTAATATATGAAAAATGTCAACCGCTCAACACGGAAGCAAAAAATACCGGGTCGGTCAATGTGGAAGGACCTCTACACTGGGGACAGAAATATGAACCCGTATCCGTGATGGTTTATGAAGACATGTTTCAAACAAAAGTGGCTGATTATGGTTGTATTCAGCACGATATCTATAAATTCTTAGGTGCGTCTCCTGACGGTATTATAAGTGACCCCACGATGCCGAGATATGGGCGGATGTTGGAGATTAAAAATATAGTGAATCGTGAAATAACCGGGATTCCCAAAAGAGAATATTGGATTCAGATGCAGCTTCAGATGGAAACATGTGATTTAGATGAATGTGATTTCTTAGAGACAAAGTTCACCGAATATCAGTCGCACTCGGATTTTTGTAAAGACGGAGACTTTTTGAAATCGGCAAAGGGAGAGAAAAAAGGAATCGTTATGTATTTTTCTAGTAAAGATGGTAAGCCGCATTATGTTTATAAACCACTGAATATGGACGAGGGTCAATTTGACGGCGGATGGGAAGAGGAACAGATGCACGCGTTGTTGGTAGAAAACATGACCTGGATTAAAAATCTTTATTGGAAACTAGAAATAATTAGTTGTGTTCTTGTTGAAAGAAATAGAAAATGGTTTCAGGATAATGTGCATATTTTGGAGGAACTGTGGAAAACAATTGAGGCTGAACGTATTAGTGGATATGCTCACCGTGCACCTAAAAAGCGGTCAAATAGCTTTGGTGATAAAAAAATGGATAATTATTTTTCACCCGAGAAAGGCGGGTGTTTAATTAAAAAAAAGGATATTGTTGTTATTAAAGTGAGAACCGAATCTATTGACGAGACAAAAGATGCGATTAACAACTCGGTTTAACGCAGTCTAACGCAGTCTAACGCAGTCTAACGCAGTCTAACGCAGTCTAACGCAGTCTAACGCAGTCTAACGCAGTCTAACGCAGTCTAACGCAGTCTAACGCAGTCTAACGCGGTTCAATACAATACCCGTCCCTCCATACCAACATGCTATTTATATTTTCTGTTTTAATTTCTGCTTCTTCCATACAAAATGGATATTGAATATTTATTTTTTCTATAATCCCATTGTTTCGCAAAATGTCTCCTACAACTTCAGGTCTTCCGTTGTATATAATATTATGTCCTCTTCCCAACAATATATAATAAATTTCCTTGGGAAATGTTACATAGAAGTGGTCTACATCTATTTGATAAACTTTATTGCAGGGAAGACTTACTATGCGGTGTATTACGCCACCATATTTTATTTCTGGGGAAAACCGGTTAAATACAAAGACTTTATCCCCCGACGAGAAACTATGTTTTTCCAACAGATGGTTCATCAATCTATATTGATTTTATTTTATAAATATATTAAAATCAATTTTTTCAAATAAAATAAGGTCTATGACTCCCGCAATATTTAATTGATGTTCGGAACATCGTATGGCCCGAATAATGGTCGTCTATAAATGACATTCCCGTATTACTTTCTACGGGTCGGATATCGTCTATTTTTATATATACGTTTTCCGAATTATTTTCCGAAAAGGTATCGTTGAAATCCGAACGAATGTTGTCGTGTGGCACATATCCCAGTAGTACCACTTCATATATTTGGCGAGAGGTGCGTTTATTAGGCGAAACATTTTTTACGGAGATTCTCGGGTGTCCGTGATAATCAAGGAAATCGTGCAGTGCTTTAGTGGCAGATTTTTCGCGTGTCATGTTGTTGTATTCTATTATATACATTGTTTAACGGATTGTTTTATTTCAATTTTTCCTAGATTTAGTTTTTCGTTTCTTTGTCGCCTTCTTTTTTTTCCTCTTGCCGCCGTTATATACATTCGGGTTCCAGCCCCACCCACCCTCACCTTTATTGTTGAGCGGAATCCAATCATCGGATTTAACTCGCTGAACTACAGAGTCATTTTGTTGTTCTGGCTGTAGTTCTGGTTCTGATGAAAAAAAACTACCCATTATACATATTTGCTATTATTTTTTTGAGCCCCCTGTTATTTACTTCTTTTCCGCCAATAATCTCTCACAATGACGCATTTCAATAGATATTTGAGATATTTTATCCAACAATTTTGAAACATCCTGTTTTATCGTCTTTCTCAGCCAAAACATTGCATCATCAAATGCTTCCTCAAGAGAAATTAACCGGTGCTCTATGGACTGGCAATCAAGACATACCATTCTTTTTATTTCTTTGGTGGAACATTCGCAATCATATATGTCGTGCGTACGCTGGTCCTGTAAATTGTCAATATGATTTTTACACTCTATGTGAATAACCTCCTTGATTTCCACCATTTTGCAAACCTTGTGGTAATGCTCCGCCATATTTTAGTCTTTTTGTAAAAATACATTGCAATATAATTAAATTCAATTTTTGTATTTAATTATGTTAAAAATTGATCACGATTAATCGTCTGAAAACACGATTAAACGATGGAATATCTAGACATCTACGAAAATGACGAAATGTTGGACATGTTCCTTGCGGGGGAGAAAATGAGAAGAATCCAGTTTGAGGCAAATCCGTCGGAAAGCGTCAAAATAATAACCGAAATAACCGGAAACAAATACAAAATATATGAAAACGGCCGAATTTGGGATAACGACAACCCCTGTGTAAATTGTTCCCAGGAAGAGTGTTTTGATTGCTTGAAAGAGTTGTCACAAACGGCGCCCGTTAAATACGAGTCTCCCAACGGATTCTCAAATTGTAATAATCATCTCAACGAGGGTCTCCTGACTATGTTGTGTAATTGGCGGAAACACATCAAAAACACATTTATTATAGAAAATCCGGCGGGAACCGACAAATGGAAGAAAATATCTATTTGCACATCAGAGTTGACTTTTCTAAGTAGACGGACAGAAATTGGCGGTATTATTGGGATTGTCGCGGCTACCGAAAAACATATAAATTCGCTACCGACCCTTGCTTCTCTCATGGAAAAAGAAGAAGGACTTCATGTTGGTGTAAAGTGTTTATCGGCGGGATTTGTTATGATGATTACTATGTATATGGGATGGGATATTTACACGCAGGAGAACAAGGAAATAATCGGAAAACTTCTCAAAAAGATTAGAAAAAACGGGGTTGTCGGGGTGGACACATATGAGGGTTCGCCCTGGTGTAAGATGTTTCACTGTGTTTTGGAGAGAAAAAAAATCCCCGATAAATTGCGGGAATTTATTTTGAGTCGCGCACATTTGCCATGAATAAATACAGATGTTCTACATTTCCAGGTATAAATCCAGTATTGCTTTGTTTACATCCTTGCCGACATATTTTGAAAGGAACCAGAACTCATACGTAATTCCCTGTCTACAATATGTAGAACTACAGCCAACATTTCCACACCCATCACAAGTATAAATTTCGTGTTTGGTTGTTAAATAGTATCTATGTTTTCCGTTTTTTTTTACTATTCTTGATAAATATTCGCTTTTTTTATTTTTAACAAGATTGTCGCCTACAAATGCCAACTCTCTAGGTTGTCCATCCGACTTGACATCACGTTGAAATGTGATGTTGCCTGAATCGCCAATAATAAATGAAAATATTTCTTTCCCTATATACGGGGGTAAATTTTTCATTGCGATATCAAATGACGTCATTTTTGTCTATTTCAATTCAAGAGAATATTCGTTTTCAATTTTTTTGAACCTTTCAACGTTTTGAACCTTTCAACGTTTTGAACCTTTTAATGTTTTGAAAAACAACATAAATATATTTTCTGATTATTATTATTGATGAAATTTATAAAAAAAGTTAGCTATTTCAATTATGTTGTTGATATGATAAAAAACATGACAAAAGACCCACCGAAAACACTGGGTAGGTGGAATATTGATTATTGTAATAATAAGTTAAATAATAAAATTGACCTATCCAATGAAGACCATTGTGGTCCGTGTGGAGAATATGCTATTAAAAAGGCAGTTGATGACAAGATAACTAAGGGTGGTTTTTAGATGTGGTGAGATATAAAAAACGAGGTTTTTTTCCATAAAACATCCAAGTTAACAATAGATGTTTTGTAAAAAGATGCCTCATAACAATTATATTTTTTCCAATTGTAGTCATATATTACACCGTGGTTTTTACCGAGAGAAATGTCAATGTAAAATTTGTCGTGATGCGTGTCAACATATAGTGTATTATTTTCCACATCATAATTGTATTCGCGGGTTGTTATTCTTGATTTTTGTTTAATAAAATGTGAAATTTTTGAAAACTTTGATAACTCAAGCCGGTTTATATATTTTCCGTTTCTATATCTTATTCTTCCATCATATTCTAATATAATGTTAACAACCTCTAACGGTAACATTATATACTAACCTTGTATTATTGACTCCTTGTTTTTATGTATTTCTCAGAAATATATTATGACCAAATAAAATAGGAAACCCAATGAAATATGAAAACGGACTCTTTATTTTTAGGCGCGACTTACGAATCGTAGATAACCGCGGGCTATCTTTTTTGAGTTCCAATTGTAAGAACGTCCACACTATTTTTATTTTCACACCCGAACAAGTGACATCCAAAAATCACTATAAATCCATCAATGCCATACAATTCATGATTGATAGTTTAGAAGATTTGTCTGAACAAATTAAAAAAGAAGGAGGTAGTCTGCATTGTTTTTATGGAGAGAACAAGAAAGTAATCAAGCAATTATGCGCGGACCTGTCCATTGATTATTTGGCATTCAATGCCGATTATACACCATATGCTTTACAAAGAGACCAAGAAATAAAAGAATTGTGTGACACTATGAAAATCGTGTGTGAATCGGCGGGTGATTATTATTTGAACGAGCCCGGAAGTATTCTAAACGGAACCGGTGGACCCTATCAAAAATTCACACCTTATTATAATACCGCCAAGCATATTCCAGTAACTGCACCCGCCACAAAAAAGAAAATACGGTTTTCTTCATCAAATCGTGCATTTTCAAATACTATTTCTCTCGGCGATGCCTTTCATAAACTTGTTAAGAATAGAAATGAATTGGTTTCCCCTGGCGGAAGAACTGTCGGACTCAAATCACTTTCGGCATCAGTAAAAAGCCAGAAAAAGTATTCTGAAACCAGAAATATGCTGAGTAAAGAAACGAGCAGAATGTCGGCTTATATAAAATTCGGATGTATTTCTATTCGCGAAATGTACAAGGCATTCAAGGGAAATACGGAACTCATTAGACAAGTGTATTGGAGAGACTTTTATGCCAATATTTTATTCTTTTTTCCGCACGATTTAGGGAAACCTATGAAACCGTCTTATAATAAAATAAAATGGAATCATAATGAAAAATGGCTTCAAGCATGGACCCGGGGAGAGACTGGGTTCCCGGTAATAGACGCTGCTATGCGTGAACTAAACCATACCGGATATATGCATAATCGTGGGAGACTTATTGTCGCCGCGTTTCTCACCAAGAATTTGTTGATTGATTGGAGAGAAGGGGAGAGATATTTTGCCACGCAATTGGTGGATTATGACCCTGCTTCTAATAATGGAAACTGGCAGTGGGTCGCATCCACGGGCGCCGATTCCCAGCCCTATTTCCGTATAATAAATCCCTGGTTACAATCAAAGGCAGTAGACCCTGACGCGGAATACATAAAAAAATGGGTTCCCGAATTGGCGGATGTTCCCGCAAAAGCGATTCATGAATGGCACGAATTTCATAAAGACTTCCCGGGGATATACTTCAAACCTATTTGTGATTACTCTGTTCAGAGAGAAAAAGTAATCAAAATGTATGCCGCGGTTTTTGCCAAATAAAAAATACATGAATACACGCACAACAATAGACAACAATATTCAGAGGAGTTTTTATTTTTTATTTAGCGCACTTGAGAGTAATACTCCGCAGTGAGACACGTCGCCATGTACTCCTCTTCTTCCTCGTCGTCCTCTGCCCGGATTTCGTCCCAGGTCATTTTATTTCGCCTCTCCTCGCGAGCCTTGATTTTTTCATCAATCTCCCGATCCATCTCAAGCGTTTCCTGATACTGCTCGTTTTCTTCCTCGTCGCGGCGTCGCGCAACAAAGTCCCAATCCTCCGTTTGGGTCACCCTGTAAATCCAGCCGTTTCCGTATTTTTCATACATCTTTTCCGCATGTTCCGCCTCCTTTTTCTCGTGGCGCTCCCGGCGCTCTTTTTCCCAAGCTAGCCTCTTTCGCTCGGTTTCCAATGCCGCTTCTTCCTTGCGAGCTCGCTCTGCGCGCTCTGCGCGTTCCGGATCATCCGGAATACCAGAGACCTTGGAGGAGTAGGAGATAGCGACCACCTGCTTGACGATTCCTCCCCCCGCCACAAGAGGCGGGAAGTCGCTCTCCTTAACCACCGCCTTTTGACCGCGCCCGCACGCCTCCTTCACAATGAGCTTGGGACATGTTGTCACCTTCTCACCGTTTGACCACTTGAATATCGTGTGCCCCTGCTCCTTGCAATAGTGGCAGGGGCCAGACATTCTTGAAGCACAATCAGAACCAACCTAAGATTTACTCTTCATAGATTGAAAAAAAGGATTTCAATTTTTTTTCAATCAATGTTTTTTTTATAATTTTTTAATAAAATTATTTGTGTCTTTTCCTCGTAGATACATTTTTTTTATTTTTTTTTCCTCCAATGCTATGTCTTCGTAATGGTTTTGATGATGATGTGGGTTTAAATGATGACGCGGATTTTGATGATGACGTGGGTTTTGATGCTAATGTAAGCTTATATATAAAAATGTAAATTTCTTTTTCTATGTAAAGTTCCGTTATATTTGGGTCCCCACTTCGTTTTTTACCTATTTTATTACCTTCTTCCACATCTACTTCATCTTCTTCATTATCATGCCAATCAGCATGTGTTTTTTTAACTTCATCTAACGCATCATTATAACTTGTAAAAGCATTAGGATATGCTTCTCCATTTTCAACTATCGTGTATACAAATCTCATATTATAATTATAATATATAATTATAATTTTCTAAAATCGGCGTTGTAATCAACATTTTTTCAATTCGCGTTATAAAAATTAACCCGTTTTTTTGACGGATTGTCCTGCACTGGCGGAAGAACCTTGGCGATATTTGATTTTACTTTTGCGTCTTTATATAATGGACCACAAAAATCAGGCGTGATACAGGTCCCATCATCGGGGTTTTTTCTATATCTTAAATTATTTGTTATCTGGGAGTAGGAACCAACTTTGAATATCGGTTTTTTCCACCAATTTGAGTTATAATTGTTATGATTAATGGTATTTCTTCCAGAGAATTTATAACTATCCGCTAATAATGGTTTGTCATTCGGATAATTGTCTGGGTTATTGTTTGAATACCCCTCTTTACTAAACTTGACGGCTTTTACATACAAATGGGAGGAAAATGATGATACAAATAATGCAATAAATACAATTATTAAAAAAATCAGACCGCTATATTTATTTGGATTCAATAGATTCATCGGGATTCTATAATAAGATAATATTTTATCTTCGTGCTTTTCTACTTTTTCTGCCACCCGCTTTGCCACGCATTTTTTTGCCATATTTCCTTGATTTTTTCCCACCTTTTACAGATTTTCTATGACTCTTTCTACGTTTTCCGGCGGCTTGTTTACTATGAATACCATAAGGATCGGACAAATTAATTCCTTTACCAAATTTTTCTTGTCCTGGAATCTGACCGCTTAAAAGCTGTTCTCTCGCGATTCTACCCATCTCTAATTCTTTTTGTCTAGATGCAGAAGAAAAAACATCTCCTGATTCATTTCTGGGTCTTTGTTGCACTTCTCTATCCGCCTTCAGCTTCATCAAGTCCGAAGCCTTTTTATCTTTATATCGTTTTTTCCCATCCTCGCATTCTCTTTGCGTGTTTAATCCCATAGGCAACCCGGGTTTACTAAATATTGATTCGTCAATAGGACAGCTTAATCCCATTTCTTTTTGTAAAGCCTGATTTAAGGGCGGCAAATTGTCTTCTAAACGCGAGTTTTTTCCGAATAAACGACCAAACATTCTTTATTATAAAACAATATAATTTTATTTATTTATCATAACTTCTCTAGCGACCCTCCTAAGAATTTTATTGTATTCTTTTTCTCGTTCTTCTGTTGTTTGCGGTCCACTATTTTCGTATAATATTTTCGTGTATTTGTCCATGGTTTTTGACGAAGAATCGGAATAATCGGGATTCTCCTTCTTCCAGTCAAAACTACGCATAAAATTCTTATGCGCCACACCTTTTATTGCAGAAATAAACAAGGTTTTTTCCTTATCATTCTCCCAGATGTCCTTATCCTTGATATACATGGTTTCCCTCTTCAAGTCACTGCAGTGCATAGGGCGTTTCTCAACTTCCGTATTTTTTAGATTGTTAATAATAATTTTACTTATTCCTTCCGCATATCCAAGCGTCCCTACATTCTCAAAATCTTCAAAACTTATTTCCAACGATTTGATAAAATCCGAGATATTCATCGCATCCTTACACTTTTCGTTCAAGAAAAAATTCAAGTTGAAATTATTTGAATTTGTGTTGTGAGAATTTATCGTATTTCCACACAAGCCATTTTCCTTGACCAAGTCTAGTATTTGTTTCTGGAAATCTTGATTTTGTTTTATTAATTCTAAAATTAAATTGCTTGATGTGTCCGAAATATTATTTTCGGAATCTTTTTGAAAAATACAATTCTTTTTATGGCGCCATAAACCAACTCTATCAGCATATTTCTTACCACAACAACAAATTAATTTATCAGAAGAAGCTTCTTTTTGCGTTTTATCGTTGCATTGTGTTGCTTTTGAATGTTTTGCTGTCAATAAATGTTTTGAATAATCATATTTGTTATTGGAATCAAAGCAACAAATGTCACAAGAAAATTTTGCGTTTTTTTGCGAAAAAACTGTTGCCATTTGTTGTATTATCGCAATAAAAAACGTCTAAATGTTTTTCATTATTTATTTATTTTTAAAAAATTACAGTAACAAACTTTTCGGAGCTTTTACAAAAATCACAGCATTATGCTGCAAAACGGAAAAAGGCGTGCTTTTTGCTCAAGACTTTTTCTGGAAATCCGTTTTTGGACATTTATAAATGTCCATTTTCACTTTTCCAAAAAAACTTTTGAGAATTTCGTCGCCCTTATATATTATTTTCTCAAATGGGCTTAAAGAAAATCTCTCCATTTATGAAAAAATTGAAACCTTTTTTCATAAAGTTTTCCATTGGAAAGAAATAGGAAGAATGTCGGTGGAGATGCAGGTGAGCGACGTGATTTATGCCTTCAACGCGGCTCAGCTACTGAGAGTGGAGGGAAATGTCACCACTCTTTACGTGAAAAATGTCTGCATAAAGCTTCGCGAAAACATGAATACGGTGGGACCGGAAAGTCGTGAAAATTTGATTTCGTTTCTCACGGTAGAGGTGGGGGAGCCGAGAATCCGCGAGGTTGGAAAGGCGAAGGAGTTTTTGCGGAGGTTGATTTACACGATAGGGCTGAACAACGAAAACTACCAGGACACGACGGGCGGCACCACGCGCACGAAGAACCATTTTGGCTACCGTTACACACCGGAAGAGACAAAGCATATAAATAATAACATGCCGCGTCAGGATAACCCTGGCATCATCATGAACGGCATTGAGTTTTTGGAGAATGAGGACGGATTCCTTGAGGCGGTGAGACGCAAAACTTGTCTTGAAAAGTGTAAGGAGCAGGCGATGAAATGCTTATTTGGTTAGAAGTCGTCAGTTGATTTATATTAATTTTGTAAAATTAAAATAAATATTTTTTTTTAAACCGTATAGGGTTTATTTTTACACCGATGAACATTCTATAGAAAATATATGTATAGTATAGTATATGAGTGAATATACGTTTCCATTTAATACCTGTGAAAAACCAAATAAAAATGGAATAGCACAACCATATTCGGCATTATTTAATTTAATAAACTGCATAATAATTTTCTTTTTTTTATTGAAGACGAAACAAAAATACACATTTATATTATTGTTTTCAATATTATGCTTTGAATTGTTTCATTTGTTTTCACATATCATTCATATTGATGGTCCAATTCAAATAAATATAACACATTCGCTTACATATTTTATGAATTTAGCATTTTTCTATGCGTTTTATTGTTATACCAATAAATTGCCAAGTTATGAGTTTGTTTTTTATTTATTAGCGTTAGTATGTGTTGACATATATTCCTTTTTAAATTTAACTATAATTTATTATTTGTTAAGTCAATCCGTTATTTTTATTTCATTATTGGTGTATTATTTTCCATTACTACCAAAATTTATTCAAACTACTGTATATAAAATCGTATTTTTTGTGGGCATTATTATACTTTTATTTTTGAACGAAAAATACAATTGTGAAAAAATGCTAAAAATATACCCATACTTTCCTTATCATATTTTTATTGAAATAACTGGCATTGTATTATTTTATATTATTTGTAGCAATTTTTATAGACTGTGAAACAAGAGTATTATTTCCTGGATTTTCTAGATTTCTTGGATTTCCTAGATTTCCGGGATTTCCTAGATTTCCTAGATTTCCTAGATTTTCGCGATTTCCTTCCAGCGGTTTGTTCTTGTCTCTCACTCGCTTGTCTTTCAGCAATTTCTCTCTGTCTCATCATTTCATTGTATTCTTCCCTAGCCGGGATACAAACACGCTCTGGTGTTTTGAAGTGTTCAGGATGATAATTTAGATCATTGTTTCTGTATTCATCAGTTGGACAGTGAAGACCCCGCCAACCAAGCAATTGTATATCCGTGTTTTTTGCTATTAAATTCGCAATAATTTCTTTCTCACTTTTTTCCGAATAACGAGGAAACGCTGATTTAAAACGAGAAGTAAAAAATGACTTCATAATATATTATAATGAGAGATAATTTTTCTACGGGAGCGTCTTTAAGTTCAAAATGGGAAATAATATATAACCATTAAACATTATCGCGATTCTGACTTAAAATTATCTTGTGATGATAATGCAATGGAAGACAATATGAGAGTTACAAAACGGAGTGGCGAGTTGGAAGACATCGCCTTTGATAAAATTCTGAACCGGGTTAAAAAGCTGGGACAGGAGGCGAATATTCAGATTAATTATCCCATGCTTATCATGAAGGTGATTGACCAACTATATGATAAGATTGCGACAGGAAAAATAGATGAATTAACTGCGGAACAGTGTGCCTCGCTTTCTACCCAGCATCCTGATTATAATATTCTGGCGGGGCGAATTGTTGTTTCAAATCATCAGAAAAATACCGAAGACTCTTTTTATGAAACGGTGTCAAATTTGTATAAACATACTGATTCGTCCGGAAAAAGCGCACCGATTGTTTCTCAAAAGTTATGGATGACGGTTTCAAATCACGCGGACGAAATAGACGCGATGATTGATTATAGTCGCGATTATTTGATTGATTATTTTGGGTTCAAGACTTTAGAGCGCTCTTATTTATTTCGCATTAATGGAAAAATCTTGGAAAGACCACAACATATGTGGATGCGCGTGGCAATTGGTATTCATGGACAAGACTTGGCAGCAATAAAAGAAACTTATGATTTAATGTCGCAAAAATATTTCACACATGCTACCCCGACACTATTCAACGCGGGAACACCGAAGCCTCAGTTATCGTCGTGCTATCTAATCGCTATGGAGGATGATAGTCTAGAAGGAATTTTCAACACACTAAAAGATTGTGCGAGTATTTCCAAGTGGGCGGGCGGAATCGGACTTCATATTCACGATATTCGCGCCAAGGATTCCTTCATTAAGGGGACCAACGGAAAATCGTCGGGAATTGTCCCCATGTTACGTGTATTCAATGATACGGCTAGGTTCATCAATCAGGGAGGTAAGAGGAATGGGTCGTTTGCTATTTACATAGAGCCATGGCATGCCGATGTAGAGGATTTCTTAGAGATGAAGAAGAATCATGGTGACGAAGAATTACGTGCCCGCGATTTATTCTATGCGCTTTGGGTGCCTGATTTGTTCATGGAGCGCGTAAAAGAAAATGGAAAGTGGTCGCTATTTTGTCCGAACGAATGTCCTTATTTATCGGATGTTTATGGCGACAATTTTGCGAAATTGTATACCCAATATGAAGAATCGGGGAAAGCTAGGAAGGTCGTGAATGCGCGTGATTTATGGTTTAAAGTATTGGATTCTCAGATGGAAACCGGAACTCCGTATATTTTGTATAAGGATGCGGCGAATTCCAAATCCAATCAGAAAAATCTGGGCACCATTAAAAGTTCAAATTTATGCACAGAGATTCTAGAATATTCCGACCGTAATGAGACGGCGGTATGTAATCTGGCATCAATCGCACTTCCTACATTTGTCAATAAAGAAACCAAGGAATTCAATTATGATAAGCTTCATCAAGTGACCAAGGTGATAACCAGAAATCTCAACAAGATTATTGATGTTAATTTCTATCCGACACCGAAAACACGGCGAAGTAATTTGCTTCATAGACCTATTGGAATTGGTGTTCAGGGTCTAGCCGACACCTTCATGATGATGGACTTGCCATTTTGCGGCGACGCAGCAAAGGAGGTTAATAAGTTCATTTTTGAGACGATTTATCATGCTGCACTTGAGTGTAGTAACGAAATCGCGATAGAACGTAAACCATTTATGGATAAAATACAGAGTGATTTTGTTTACGACCATTATACTGATAATGACGAATCGCCGGACGCGTCCGTTCATACTCAGGCACCACCGCTGAAAAGAATGTTACCGATAGTAAACGAGGTGAGATTATTGGACCCAGACCACATAGGTGCCTATAGTACATTTGAAGGTTCGCCTGCATCAAAGGGGATTCTCCAATTTGACATGTGGGGGACCGAACCGTCAAATAGATACAATTGGAACAAATTGAAGGAGTCAATTATGGACCATGGATTACGGAATTCTCTATTGACGGCTCCCATGCCTACGGCGAGCACGTCGCAAATCCTCGGGTTCAACGAGTGTTTTGAACCGCTCACTAGTAATATTTATACCAGGAGAACATTGGCGGGCGAGTTTATTGTGGCGAATTATTATTTGATGCGCGATTTGATGAGTTTGGGATTATGGAATGAAAAAATGAAGAACAATATTATTGTGAATAAAGGTAGTATTCAACATATTACGTCAATACCGGAGAACATAAGAGAAAAATACAAGATTGTTTGGGAAATGCCGATGAGAACACTTATTGATATGTCGGCGGACCGAGGTGCGTTTATTTGTCAGAGCCAGAGTTTGAATCTATGGATAGAGGACCCCGATTATAATAAGTTGACATCCATGCATTTTTATTCTTGGAAGAAGGGGCTTAAGACCGGAATCTATTATTTGCGAAGAAAGGCGAAACACCAGGCACAGCAATTTACCATAGAGCCGGAGTCAACGGTGAAAAAGGAAAAAGAAGAGGAAATATGCGAAATGTGTTCGGCTTGATTTTGTGAGTTTTTTTATTATTTCACTATTATAAGTTTGTAAATGAAAAATGAAGCAATTCTATTTGCGTTATTTGTTGGTTTTTTATGGGGACTTGCTCCTGTCATTCATAAATCATTATTGCGAAAATATACCCCGATAACCATAATGATGATTATATCGGCAGTTAATTTTTTGTGCATATTGTTATATTCATTGTTTAATAAAAAAGAACTCGTAAGCGATTATAATAAGATAACCATAAAAGACATCGCAATAATTTTGATTACAGGCGCAACAACGATGTTTTTAGCAAATGTCATATATTATAATGTTTTACGCGATAACAAAAGTTATGAAGTGGCTGCCCTTATTGATTCTGGTCCTGTTTTCGCATTGTTGTTAGCCTATTTTTTTCTTTCCGAGAAGATTACTTTTAATGGATTTTTAGGCGTGGGTTTTGTCATGACAGGAGTATATTTAATTTCCATGAATAATTGCAAATATCTCCCGTAAACTGTATCTATTATATATAAAAATATATAATAAATAGAAGTCTCCATAATTATAGAAATGGAAAAATCGGAAAAAATAGAAAAATTGGTGGATGCTACTTTTATTTTGCAAAAGCAACTGGAGCCGAAACATAATGAAATGAAAACATTAGACAATGCTCTTCTACAAAAATATGATGTCGCACTATACGGTTCAGGACATGATATATATGAAATAATCAACGATTTTTTACAGGATAACCAGAGCGAAGAGGCTTTTTACATTATTGATTTGGGGGAAATTGTAAATGCTTATAATATCTGGATAAAATTGCTACCCGACGTTAATCCTTATTATGCCGTGAAATGTAATTCTAATCCAGTAATATTAGACGTTTTGTCCAGTCTAGGGGTCAATTTTGATGCGGCGAGTCAGAGTGAGATTCGGAGTGTCATTGATATAACGAAAGACCCGACCAGAATTATATTTGCGAACCCGTGTAAAATGACGTCACAGATTAAATATGCGCGTAGTAATGATGTTGACATGCTGGTGTTTGATAGTGAAGAGGAATTATATAAAATAAAATTGTATCACCCAAATTGTAATCTAGTATTAAGACTCGCAGTGGATGATAGTAAGAGTAAATGTAGGTTTTCAAAAAAATTCGGTTGTAAATTAGAGCAAGTAGAAGAATTGTTGAAAATCGCGAAAACTTTGAAAATA
>Ga0304728_1001528_pt1 | contig 16228 bp, 14 predicted proteins | sample C_130625_MF_Meta_FD_190476 | JGI IMG/M metagenome (GOLD analysis project Ga0304728, IMG submission 190476) | Freshwater microbial communities from Lake Croche, Canada to study carbon cycling - C_130625_MF_MetaG (v2) (version 2) | ecosystem: Environmental > Aquatic > Freshwater > Lake | place... | reverse complement strand
GGGGACGAACCTCGACGGGCACCTGGTAGGTGGCGCCACCAACACGACGGCTACGAACTTCAAGCTGCGGCTTGACGTTGTCGACTGCACGCTTCAGCGTTGCAATCGGCTCGGTGCCGGTCTTGGCTTCGATCATGGTGAGCGCTTCGTACACGATGCGCTCGGCGGTCGAGCGCTTGCCGCGCTGCAGGACCTTGTTAACAAGCTGAGTAACGACAACCGATCGGTAGATCGGGTCGGGCATCAGTTCGCGGCGGGGTGCGGGACCCTTACGAGGCATATCAGCTTTCCTTCTTGGCGCCGTAACGGCTACGGGCCTGCTTGCGATCGCGCACACCCGAGGTGTCGAGGGTGCCGCGGATGATCTTGTAACGCACACCCGGAAGATCCTTCACACGACCACCGCGCACGAGCACGATGCTGTGCTCTTGGAGGTTGTGTCCTTCACCGGGGATGTACGCAGTGACTTCCATGCCGGAAGACAGACGAACACGAGCAACCTTGCGGAGCGCGGAGTTCGGCTTCTTCGGCGTGGTCGTGTAGACGCGCGTGCACACGCCCCGTCGCTGCGGAGCGCCCTTGAGGGCCGGGGTCTTACCCTTCGCGGGCTTCGACTGGCGGCCCTTACGGACCAACTGCTGAATGGTGGGCACAACGAACCTTTCTGGCGTTCATATCGCTACAGGGACCGGCCCCGAAGCGGAGGGCAAGGTTAGGGGGGTCAGCCCGTTCTGGGCAAACCCCCGAAACCGGGACTACATCGACTCTTCGGAAGAGCCGCTTTCTTCAGTGTTTTCAGAGGCATCGGCCACTGGAAGTTCAATGACCTGAGCGTCGGGGAGTTCCTCGCCTGCTTCGGCAAGATCGCCAGCGCCGGCAACCATCTCGGCGGCCATAGCCGCTTCGGCTGCTGCATCGGCCAGAGCGGCCAATTCATCAATGTCGACCGGAGCCGGCGTGATGACATCGCCAGCCATGCGGTTGGCGAGGAGATCGGCAAGATCGCCGGTCTCGTCGTCATCACCGGATGACCAGAATTCCATCGGCTGATACTCGGGTGCCGAGGTAGAAACATCTCGGTACTTGGCCATGCCGGTACCGGCAGGGATGAGCTTGCCGATGATGATGTTCTCCTTGAGGCCGAGCAAAGAGTCCGAACGGGACTCGATGGCGGCTTCGGTGAGCACTCGGGTGGTCTCCTGGAAGGAGGCTGCCGACAGCCACGAATCGGTGGCAAGCGAGGCCTTGGTGATACCCATGATTTCGGGGCGACCCTCGGCGGGCTGCTTGCCTTCCATCACGAGTGCACGGCTGGCATCGCGGTACACCTTGGAGTCAACGCGCTCGCCAGGAAGGAAATCGGAATCGCCGGCTTCCTGCACAGTGATCTTGCGCGTCATCTGACGAACGATGAGTTCGATGTGCTTGTCGTGAATCGGCACGCCCTGATCGCGGTACACCTTCTGTACCTCGGTGACGAGGTACTGCTGGGTTTCCTGCACGCCCTTGATCTCGATGAGTTCCTTGGGATCGCGAGGACCGTCGACGATGGGATCGCCTGCGACGATTTCTTGTCCGTCGGTAACTTCGAGACGAGCAAGACCCGAAACGATGTACGCCTCTTCGGTGCCGTCGTCAGCAACAACCGTGATGACACGACCCTTGCCTTCGTCTTCACCGATACGAACAACACCAGTGATGCGCGAGAGCGTCGCCTTGCCCTTCGGGCTGCGAGCTTCGAACAACTCGACAACGCGTGGCAGACCGCCGGCGAGGTCGGTACCAGCAACACCACCGGTGTGGAAGGTACGCATGGTGAGCTGAGTGCCAGGCTCGCCGATCGACTGTGCAGCGATAACACCAACGGCTTCGCCAACTTCGATGAGCTTGCCGGTTGCAAGCGAAAGTCCGTAACACGCAGCCGACACGCCGAGATCGGAATCATCGGTAAGCGGTGAGAGCACACGAACTCGCGTGACCTGCTGGTCGTCACGAAGAAGTGCAACTTCGTCGTCGCCGAGGACAGTGCCCTTTGCAAAGACTGTGCCGTCGGACAGCGTGACATCGTCGGCGAGTGTGCGGCTGAAGAGTCGAGTCTCGAGCCACGCACGCTTACCGGGACGATCGGCTTCGATGTCTTCGATCCAGATACCACGGACCGGGCCACCAGAAGCGAAGGGATCTTCATCGTTGATGATGAGTTCCTGCGCAACGTCGACGAGTCGACGGGTGAGGTAACCCGAGTCAGCGGTACGAAGAGCAGTATCGACAAGACCCTTACGAGCACCAGGAGTCGAGATGAAGTACTCGAGCATCGTGAGGCCTTCACGGAAGTTCGACTTGATCGGACGAGGAATCATGTCGCCACGAGGGTTGGCCACAAGACCGCGCATACCGGCGATCTGGCGAACCTGCATCATGTTTCCGCGTGCGCCCGAGCCGACCATCATGTCGATCGGGTTGAACTTGTCTTCCTTGAGGCTGGCTTCCATCGCAACACGAACTTCGTCGGTTGCTGTGGTCCAGATCTCAACTTCCTTCTGACGACGCTCACCATCAGTGATGATGCCGCGACGGAACTGGGTCTCGACCTTTTCTGCTTCCTTCTCGTGACGATCCAGAATTTCCTTCTTGACCCCAGGCGTCTTGACGTCTTCGATCGAGATGGTGAGACCGGACTTGGTCGCGTAGCGGTAGCAAAGGTCCTTGATGCGGTCGAGACTTCCGGCCACATCAGCCTTGTCGTAGTTGTGTGCAAGTTCGTCGACGATGCGACCCATTGCCTTCTTGTCGATACGCGCGTTCTGGAACTCGAAGCCCTTCGGCAGCGTCGTATTGAAGAAGATTCGACCAGCAGTCGTGGTGCGGTAGGTCTTACGACCAGCCTCTTCACCAACGATGTGATCTGGGTGGCGATATTGGATCAGCGAATGCAGCTCAATGTCGCCAGCTTCGTAGGCACGCTCGATTTCCTCGAGGTTGCGGAACACACGACCTTCGCCCGAACCACCGTTGACTTCTTCAGTCAGGTAGTAGGCACCAATGATCATGTCCTGTGTCGGTGTAACGAGCGGACGACCATCGGCCGGCGAGAGGATGTTGTTCGCCGAAAGCATCAGCACGCGAGCCTCGGCCTGCGCTTCTGCTGACAGCGGAAGGTGGACAGCCATCTGATCGCCGTCGAAGTCAGCGTTGAACGCTGCACAAACGAGCGGGTGAATCTGAATGGCCTTGCCTTCAACGAGAACTGGCTCGAAAGCCTGGATGCCAAGACGATGCAACGTAGGAGCACGGTTCAGCATGACCGGGTGTTCTTTGATCACGTCTTCGAGAACGTCCCACACCTGCGGGCGACGACGTTCGACCATGCGCTTTGCAGACTTGATGTTCTGCGCAAGTTCGGCATCGACAAGCTTCTTCATGACGAACGGCTTGAACAGTTCGAGCGCCATGAGCTTCGGCAAACCGCACTGATGCAGTTTGAGGGTCGGACCACACACGATGACCGAACGGCCGGAGTAGTCGACGCGCTTACCGAGAAGGTTCTGACGGAATCGGCCCTGCTTGCCCTTAAGCATGTCGGAAAGTGACTTGAGCGGACGATTACCAGGACCGGTAACCGGACGACCACGACGACCGTTGTCGAACAATGCGTCGACAGCTTCCTGAAGCATGCGCTTTTCGTTATTGACGATGATCTCGGGAGCACCAAGATCAAGAAGACGCTTCAGACGATTGTTGCGGTTGATGACGCGACGGTAGAGATCGTTGAGATCGGAAGTCGCGAAACGGCCACCATCGAGCTGCACCATCGGGCGAAGTTCCGGCGGGATAACCGGGACGACGTCGAGGATCATTGCGCGCGGGTCGTTGATACGACGTCCGTTTTCGTCACGACGGTTGAAGGCCGTAACGATCTTGAGGCGCTTGATGGCCTTCTGCTTACGCTGCGCGGAAAGCGGCTTCTGTCCTTCAGCCGGATCGATCTGCTCACGCAAACGAATTTCGTCACCGTCGAGATCAATGCGCTCAATCAGGTTGGCGATGGCTTCTGCACCCATGCCGCCCTCGAAGTACTCGCCGTAACGATCTTCGAGTTCACGCCAGAGCATTTCGTCTTCGATGATCTTGCGAGCAAAGAGTGACTTGAATTCGTCGAACGCTCGCTCAACGAGATCGCGCTCCATGTCGTAACGCTCACGAATGGACTGGAGGTCCTTATCGGCAGCGCGCTGACGAGCCTTGATGTCGGCGTCTTTTGCGCCTTCCTTTTCAAGACCCTTGACCTCGTCTTCGAGATCCTTGTGGCGACGATCGAGTTCGAGACGAAGATCCTTTTCGATGAGGTCCTTCTCGGCGAGCATGTCTTGCTCGAGCGATTCGAGGTCGGCATGGCGACGCTCGTCGTCAACCCAGGTAACAAGGTTGGCGGCGAAGTAAATGACCTTCTCGAGTTGCTTTGCCTTGATCTCTTCACGAGCTTCGGTACCCATAAGGAGGTACGCGAGCCATGAACGAGTGCCGCGCAGATACCAAATGTGAACGACGGGTGCAGCGAGTTCGATGTGACCCATGCGCTCGCGGCGAACCTTCGAGCGGGTGACTTCAACGCCGCAGCGTTCACAAATGATGCCCTTGAAACGGACACGCTTGTACTTACCGCAGTAGCACTCCCAGTCCTTTTGTGGACCGAAAATCTTTTCGCAGAACAAGCCGTCTTTTTCGGGCTTGAGCGTGCGGTAGTTGATTGTTTCTGGCTTCTTGACTTCGCCGTTCGACCACGTGCGGATGGAATCCGCGGTGGCAAGTCCGATACGAAGTTGATCAAAAGTGTTGACGTCAAGCATTGCCATGACTTCAGCCCCTCTCTGCCTGGCGGCGGGCATCTTCTTCATCACTGCCGCGTTCCGGACGTGAAAGATCGATGCCAAGTTCTTCGGCGGTACGGAAGATGTCTTCGTCGAGCTCACGCATTTCGATCTCGGCGCCTGAGGTGTTGAGCACCTCGACGTTGAGACAAAGTGCCTGCATTTCCTTGATGAGAACCTTGAAGCTCTCGGGAATGCCCGGCTCGGGAATGTTCTCGCCCTTGACGATGGCTTCGTAGACCTTCACGCGGCCAAGAACGTCATCGGACTTGATGGTGAGGAGTTCCTGCAGGCAGTACGCAGCGCCATACGCCTCGAGTGCCCACACCTCCATTTCACCGAATCGCTGGCCACCGAACTGCGCCTTACCGCCCAGCGGCTGCTGGGTGATCATGGAGTACGGGCCGGTCGAACGAGCGTGGATCTTGTCGTCGACCAAATGCGCAAGCTTGAGGATGTAGACAACGCCGACGGTGATCGGGTTGTCGTACTTCTCGCCGGTGCGGCCGTTAAAGAGCGTGATCTTTCCGTTGTCCTGCATCATGCGACCGTTGTCGCCGTAGCGAGCATCGGTTGCTTCAGGCTGAAGGTTCTGGAAGATCTTCTTGATGGTCGGGTGCTTGCCCGCACCTTCGAGCTCGTCCCAGTGAGCGCCGTCGAAGACGGGCGTTGCAATGAGCGTTGAAGGAGGGGTGACCGGACGGGTCTTCTTTTCGGTGCCGCGAACGGGCGCTTGACCAACGGCTTCACCGTCGATGTTCCAGCCATAACGAGCGGCGTAACCGAGATGCGCTTCAAGAACCTGACCGACGTTCATTCGGGAAGGAACACCAAGCGGGTTGAGGATGATGTCGACGGACGTGCCATCGGCCATGAAGGGCATGTCTTCGATCGGAAGGATTCGAGAGATAACGCCCTTGTTGCCGTGACGACCAGCGAGCTTGTCGCCCACGCTGATCTTTCGCTTCTGTGCGACATACACACGAACGAGTTGGTTGACACCGGGGGGAAGTTCGTGACCATCGTCGCGGCTGAACACCTTGACGTCGATGACCTTGCCCTTTTCGCCGTGCGGAACCTTGAGCGAGGTGTCGCGAACTTCGCGAGCCTTCTCACCGAAGATGGCACGAAGGAGACGCTCTTCCGGCGTGAGTTCCGTTTCACCCTTCGGGGTGACCTTGCCAACAAGAACATCGCCAGCGGAAACCTCGGCACCGACACGGATGATGCCGCGCTCGTCAAGGTCGGCAAGAATTTCGTCGGAAAGGTTCGGAATGTCGCGGGTGATTTCTTCCGGACCGAGCTTGGTGTCACGAGCATCGATCTCGTGTTCCTTGATGTGGATCGACGTAAGAACGTCGTCCTTTACAAGACGCTCAGACAGGATGATGGCGTCCTCGAAGTTGTAGCCCTCCCATGGCATGAAGGCCACGACGAGGTTCTTTCCGAGAGCGAGTTCACCGTTGTCGGTGGACGGGCCGTGAGCGAGGATGTCGCCCTTCTTGATGACCTGTCCCTGCGCAACGATGGGCTTCTGGTTGATGCAGGTGTCCTGGTTCGAACGTTCGAACTTGAGGAGACGGTAAACAACGCGGCCCTTGTTCTTGTACTGAACAGTGATGGCGTTGCCATCGACCTCGGTGATGGTGCCGTCTTCCTCGGCGAGGATCATGTCGGCAGCATCGCGAGCAGCGCGTGATTCGATGCCGGTGCCGATGTATGGAGCTTCGGCACGAAGCAACGGGACGGCCTGACGCTGCATGTTGGCGCCCATGAGCGCACGGTTCGCATCGTCGTGCTCGAGGAAAGGAATGAGTGCGGTTGCGACCGAAACAATCTGCTTCGGCGAAACGTCCATGAGCTGAACTTCAGCAGGAGCAACGTTTGAAATTTCGGTGGTTGCACCGAAGAAGACGTCACGTTCGAGCATGAGCTTCAGTTCGCCAAGCGTTGCCGCCTGAGGTGAACGACGCACAAGAACGCGGTCGGCGCGGAACGTGCCGTCCGGGTTGAGCGGCGCGTTGGCCTGCGCAACGACGTATTCCTCTTCCTCATCGGCTGCGAGGTAAACGATCTCGTCGGTGACGCGACCGTTGACAACCTTGCGGTACGGCGACTCGATGAAACCAAACGCGTTGACGCGAGCGAAGGTTGCGAGTGCACCGATAAGACCGATGTTCGGACCTTCAGGAGTTTCAATCGGGCACATACGGCCGTAGTGACTGAAGTGAACGTCGCGGACTTCGAAGCCAGCACGCTCACGTGACAGACCACCCGGACCGAGCGCTGAAAGACGGCGACGGTGGGTAAGGCCCGAAAGCGGGTTGACCTGATCCATGAACTGCGACAACTGCGAAGTTCCGAAGAACTCCTTGATCGACGCAACGACGGGACGAATGTTGATGAGGGTCTGCGGCGTGATGGCCTCGACGTCCTGGGTGGTCATGCGCTCACGCACAACACGTTCCATACGTGACAGACCGATACGGACCTGGTTCTGAATAAGTTCGCCGACGGAACGAATACGACGGTTGGCGAAATGGTCCTGATCGTCGAGTCGGTAACCCGGCTCGGCGTTCACGAGGTTCAGAAGATATGTGGTTGCGGCAAGAACTTCTGACGGCGTAAGCACCGACTGATCGAGTTCAGGACGCTCAAGCTTGATGTTGAACAGTTTCTCGATCTTGTCGAGTTCTGGTCCGAGCTTGCGGTTGAGCTTGTAACGACCAACACGTGAGAGGTCGTAGCGACGGTTCTCGAAGAACGCGTTGCGGAAGTAGGCCTTCGCCGATTCCACTGACGGCGGTTCGCCCGGACGAGCACGCTTGTAAATCTCGACGAGTGCTTCGTCTTGTGTCGGCGCAAGTTCGCGATCTTTTTCCCACTGACCTTCGAGGAAATCGAAGTGACGCACGAAACGGTCGAGGAAGCCCGGGAAGTTTTCTTCGTCGTAACCAAGTGCACGAAGAAGAACGAAGAGGCTAAGACGACGCTTGCGTGCAACGCGCGCACCAGCGGTGACGTCCTTACCAGGCTTCTGTTCAACGTCGAATTCAATCCACTCGCCGCGATACGGGTGAATGGTGCCGGTAACGAGCTGATGCTTCTGCAAGTTGCGAAGACGGAAACGCTCACCAGGTTGGAAGATGACACCAGGCGAACGGACGAGCTGCGAAACAACAACGCGCTCAGTGCCGTTGATAACGAAGGTGCCCTTTTCGGTCATCATCGGGAAGTCGCCCATGAAGACGGTTTGTTCTTTGATTTCGCCAGTTGACGCGTTCATGAAACGCGCACGCACGAAGATCGGTGCAGAGAAGGTCATGTCCTTCTCTTTGCACTCCTCCACCGTGAACTTGGGCGGCGGACGAAGGTCTTCGTCTTCAGGATCGAATTCGAGTTCGAGCTGAAGCGTTTCGGTGAAGTCCTTAATCGGGCTGATGTCGCGGAAGGTTTCCGCAAGACCCGTGTGAAGGAACCACTCGAAAGATTCGCGTTGGATTGCGATCAGGTCGGGTAGATCAAGAACTTCGTCAAGATTCGCGAACGAATAACGGTCACGGACGGTCGGACGAGCAGACAAGAAAAGCTCCTCGGTGAAGGAAGGGCGTGACGCACGAACCGAACTGGGGAAATACGTCCCAAGGCGCGGCAGGGCGGACTGAGGATCCTAGGGGCAGGACGCGAGGAAGAGCAACCCTGGAATTCCGGCCAAATGGCGAATTCAGGCGCTCACTCGGGGGATCATCCACTTCTGCCCCGTTTGAATTGCGCCGAAACCTAGACCCCGTTCCCCTCCGGGTCAAGCATCACTCCCCCAACGACCGCCGGAAAACGACACTGGCCCGCCCCGAAGGGCGGGCCAGCACACAAGCCAATTGGCGAGTGTTGAACCGAATTACTTCAGTTCGACAGAAGCGCCGGCACCCTCGAGGGCGGCCTTTGCCTTCTCTGCATCTTCCTTCGAGGCGTTCTCGAGGACGGTCTGGGGAGCGCCGTCGACCAGGTCCTTGGCTTCTTTGAGACCAAGGTTGGTAAGGGCACGGACCTCTTTGATGACCTGGATCTTCTTGTCACCAGCGCCGGTAAGAACGACGTCAAATTCGTCCTTCTCAGCAGCAGCTTCGCCGCCACCGCCGCCACCTGCAGCCGGAGCTGCAGCGACAGCCACCGGAGCGGCTGCAGAAACGCCGAACTTCTCTTCGAAGTCCTTGAGTAGTTCACTGAGTTCGAGGACCGACATACCGGCGATCGCGTCGAGGATTTCTTCCTTAGTTGCCATTTTCAGCTCTCCTGAGTGTCACCCTCGGCATCGGCCGGGGCAGCGTCGTTGGATTCGGCGGCGGCATCGGCCACGGCCTCGGGTGATTCGGTGGTGTCTTCGGCTGCAGGTGCCTCAGCTTCGGCAGGTGCCTCGGCTTCGGGTGCAGCGGCTTCTTCGACGGCAGGTGCTTCGGCCGGGGTCTCGATGACCTCGGGCGCTCCACCCTGCTTTTCGATGAGTGCAGCCAGTCCGTAGGCGAAATCGCGAGGAAGCGCCTGCAGAAGTCCAGCGAACTGCACCATCGGGGCAGCAATGAGTCCAGCCAGCTGAGCCAGCAGTTCTTCACGCGGTGCCACGTCGGCGAGTGCCTTGACGTCGGCCTCAGTGAGCAACTTCTCACCGAGGACTCCGCCCTTCACCACCAGGTTGGGATTGCCCTTTGCGAATTCACGCAGGGCCTTTGCGACGGCAACGGGGTCTCCGGTGCCGCCAGCGGGAACGAAGGCGATGGCCGTCGGTCCAGTCAGGTGTGAATCAAGATCAAGTCCAAGTTCGTTTGTCGCACGACGCACGAGCGTGTTCTTGTAAACTTTGTAGTCACTACCGGCTGCACGAAGTGCCGTTCGAAGCTCCGCCAGTCCACTGACGTCGATTCCGCGGTACTCGGTGAGCAGGACGGCCTCAGCATCGGCGAAGCGCTTACGCACCTCTTCGACCACGGCCACCTTTTCCGGTCTCGGGTTTTCCATCGCACCTCCTCTCATCTGGTGTGTCTCTTCCGGTTCACCAGTGCAGGGCACCGGATCACCGCTGGGCTGGTATCGAACGGTTCCGAAGAAACATTCGACACCGGGTTGCCACGTTGCAAAAACACAACGGGGCGTCCGCCGCTTAGCGCGAGAACGCCCCGAGATTCGGAGGTTCACCTCGTCAGGTGGGTTCCGAGGAACCTGTTACACCCCTAGGGGCACCGGATGTCTGCGGCGAGCGGATTTAATTGATTGCGAACTGTAGTGGCGAGCTCAACTCAGGAGCCAGCCCGCCACAACAGCGAGAAACAATTGCGAGAAACTCAGACCTCTTCGACAACGAGCATGCGCTGGGGGTCAAGTTTGACGCCCGGGCCCATGGTCGATGACAGCGAGACCTTCTTGAAATAGCGACCCTTTGCCGAAGAAGGCTTGGCCTTCTCGAGCTCTTCAAGCACGGCGCGGAGGTTGGCCACAAGGGCGGGAACCTCGAAGGACACCTTGCCGATCGGGACATGGATGTTGCCCTGACGATCGGTGCGGTATTCCACCTTGCCGCCCTTGAAGTCAGCAACGGCCTTGCCAACGTCGGGGGTGACGGTGCCGGTCTTGGGGTTGGGCATAAGACCACGCGGGCCGAGCTGACGGCCGAGCTTGCCAACCTGGGGCATGAGATCGGGGGTGGCGATGACGAGATCGAAATCCATCATTCCGCCTTCAACCTGCGCAAGCAGATCATCGGCGCCAACAAATTCGGCGCCTGCGTCGCGAGCGGCCTGGGCGGCATCGCCGGCGGCAAACACTGCGATACGAACATCGGTACCGGTACCGGATGGAAGGGCAACGGTGCCACGAATCATCTGGTCGGCCTTGCGGGGATCAACGCCCAGACGCACCGAAAGTTCAACGGTTTCATCGAACTTCGCCGATGCCAACGTCTTCACCTTGGTGATTGCTTCGGTCGAGCCATGCTGAGTGGCGCCGTCGAAGCTGGATGCTGCTGCGTTGTACTTCTTACCGTGCTGTGCCATTTCGGCTCCCTCGGGTCGGGCACCACAGTGGGTGCAAACGATTCACCTGCCGGGTGAGGTTGTCCTCGGCATGGCGGGTTCGCAGGTGCGAACCGGTATTGCGATCAGCGAATTTCGATGCCCATGGAACGGGCGGTTCCAGCAACCTGAAGGCGAGCAGCCTCGAGATCGTTGGCGTTGAGATCAGGCATCTTGACCTGTGCGATCTCGGTGACCTGTGCGTCGGTGATGGAACCAGCGACGGCCTTCGACGGAGTCTGCGAACCCTTCGGCAGACCAGCGGCCTGCTTAATGAGCACCGAGGTCGGAGGGGTCTTGAGGATGAAGGTGAAGCTGCGATCCTCGAAGATCGTGATCTCGACGGGCACGATGGTGCCCTTCTGTGCCTCGGTCTTCGCGTTGTATTCCTTGCAGAAATCCATGATCGCGACGCCGTGCGGGCCGAGCGCGGTACCGACGGGCGGGGCCGGGTTGGCTCCACCTGCGGGGATCTGGATTTTCACGACGGCCGAAACCTTCTTCTTGGCCATGATTGCGACTCGCTTCTTTTCTTGTGTTCCTGCGCCCAGCGGGCGGCGGGAGATTCTGACGGCTCGGTGCCGTCTCTGACAATTCCTCCGGCCGAAGCCGGTGATTCCTACAGCTTTGCGACCTGAGAGAACTCGAGTTCGACGGGGGTTTCACGACCGAAGATGTTGACCAACACCTTGACCTTGAGCTGATCCTCGTTGATCTCGACGATCTCGCCGGAGAAGTCGGCAAAGGGGCCTTCCTTGACCCGAACGGTTTCGCCCTGCTCGTACTCGAGACGGGGCTTGCCGCGCTTTGTCGTGGCCTCTTCGTTGTCGTCCGGAACGGTGAGGAAGTTCTCGACGTCGCGACGCGGAAGCGGCGACGGCTTTGCACCCTGACCAACGAAGCCAGTGATACCTGGTGTGTTGCGAATGACGTACCAGGAGTCGTCAGTCATGTCGCAGCGAACAAGGAGGTAACCCGGGAAGACCTTCTTCTGAACGATCTGCTTCTTACCGTTCTTGAATTCGACGACGTCTTCCATGGGAATGACGCATTCGTGGATGCTGTCTTCCATGTTCATCGATTGCGTACGAGCTTCGAGGTTTTGCTTGACCTTCTTCTCGTAACCCGACTGCGTGTGCACGACGTACCAACGACCGGGACGATCGAACGGGCTTTGCGCACGCGGACGCGCTTGTTCAAGCAGTTCGTCGGTGTCGATGACATCGATTTCGATCTCGGTGTCGATCACTTCGATGTCGCCTGCTTCATCGACGATGACGTCGATTTCCTCAATGATTTCTTCAACAATCACGTCGGAGGCAGACGCATCAATAGCGTCGTTTGAGAATTGGGTGTCGTCATTCATGGTCATCAGGCGTTGAACAGTTTCAGTACGGCCTCGGAGAACACCCAATCGATACCGAAGATCAACGTGGTGAAAAAGATGAGGGTGACGATGGTGATGATGGAGTAGTTGATGGTCTCGGACCGAGTGGGCCACGCGACCTTGCGCAGTTCTGATCGAACCTCACGAGCGAACTCGACTGGTCCGGTTCGTTCTTTTGCGCGTTGTTGGGAACCTCGACGGGCGCGAATGGGTTCGCCATCGGGGCCGAGTTCGCCCTGACGCTGCAGCATTCGTTTTTGTTCTCTGTTGAGAGCCATCGAAACACTTCCAATTACGTTTCGCGCCGACATCGACGCGGACTTTTCGAGCAGGGCAGGAGGGACTTGAACCCCCAACCGTCGGTGTTGGAGACCGGTGCTCTACCAATTGAGCTACTGCCCTAGGGCACTACGCCGGGCCTGTGAGGGTACCAGCCGACGCGTTCGGCCAGACCCCTGCAGGTCCGAGTGGGAGAGACTAGGCCTCCTCCCCCTTCCGTTGCGAACCGGGATTTTTCTGCCCCGGTGAAACCTCAGGCAGACCGGCGCCGAGTAGCCAGCACCAAGACGCCACCAACCCCAGCCGCGGTCGCTGCGGCCAGCCCCACGATCGAGGCGGCCCTTCGGCCGGCGATGCGTTGGCGCTCTCGACGTTCGGCCGCCGAATCGAGTCCCTCGAGGAGGTCCTCGACCAGACCGGGCTCGGCCGGGACCTGCTGGAGGCGAAGGCTGGCCAATGTCCGCCGAAGGCGACGGAATCGGGCCATTTCGGCCTGGCACCGCAGGCACTGGGCGATATGACCCGAATCGGCCTCGGTCAGAAGGCGAGGATCATCAAGCAGGTCGGGCATCAGCTCGGCCAAACGATCACATGGCAGGTCGGTCGACATCGTCATGTGCTCTCCCCTCGGCTTCGGAACGCAGGAAGACATCGTCACGCAAACGGTGACGAGCCCGATGCAGTCGGACTTTCGCGGCCGAAACGGAAATCCCGAGTTCGGCAGCGATGACCTCGTGGGAGAGGTCGTAGATGTCGCGCAGAACAACCACGGCTCGAAGCTTCGGGGGAAGTGCCGCTAATGCCTTTTGCACTGCATCACGCAAACTCGCGGATTCCGAACGTCCTACCGGGTCGACAGCCGGCGAAAGATCGTTGAGTTCAAGTTCGTCGTCGAGTTCTTCATGACGGTGTCGACGACGGCGACCCAACTGCGTTGACGCGCAATTCGCGGTGATTCGGTAAAGCCATGTCGTGAAACGCGCATCGCCTCGGAATCGACGAAGACCTCGGAACGCACGCAAATACGCCTCTTGGCAAACATCGCGCGCATCTTCCGCGTTGCCCGTTAAACGAAACGCAAGCGAATAGGTATCGGCCCACGTCCGACGAACGAGTGCATCGAATGCGCTGCGATCGCCTTCGCGCGCCTCGGCAACAAGCGTTCCCATTTCGTTCTGGCTCAGACGCGTCACGTCGGTGGCAGCCACAGGGGCCACCACCGACGTCGACTCGACATGCACCGACGACGTGTCGTCGGTGTGCTTATTCAGCGGGTCTCCTTGTGTGCAGTGTGCACACGATCCCACTTGCAGTACTTCATGAGCTCAATGCGCTCACGATCGTTGATCTTGTTCTTCTTCGTGATGTAGTTGCGACGCTTGCACACCTGGCATTCCAGAGTGACGGCGATTCGCTTGTCGTTGCGGGCCATAACGGCTGCTCCTACTTAAGGATCTTGGTGACGCGGCCGGCGCCGACGGTACGGCCACCTTCACGAATGGCGAAGCGCAAGCCCTCTTCCATCGCGATCGGGTGGATGAGTTCAACAGTCATCTCGGTGTTATCACCAGGGATACACATTTCCGTACCCGCCGGAAGCGAGATCTGACCAGTGACATCGGTCGTACGGAAATAGAACTGCGGACGGTAATTCGTGAAGAACGGCTTATGACGGCCACCTTCGTCCTTGGTCAGAACATAGGTCTGAGCTTCGAACTCGGTATGAGGAGTGATGGAACCCGGCTTTGCGAGAACCTGACCACGCTCAACTTCTTCCTTCTTCGTTCCACGAAGAAGCGCACCAATGTTGTCTCCAGCGCGACCCTCGTCGAGAAGCTTGCGGAACATTTCAACACCAGTACACGTCGTCTTCTGCGTCGGCTTAATACCAACGATTTCGATTTCGTCACCCGTGTGCACAATGCCCTGTTCCACACGACCGGTCACAACCGTGCCACGACCAGTGATCGTGAACACATCTTCAATCGGCATAAGGAACGGCTTGTCAGTGTCACGCTCAGGCTGGGGAATGTACGCATCAACAGCAGCCATAAGTTCAAGGATCTGCGCCGTTGCCGTCGCGTCACCCTCAAGAGCCTTCAACGCTGAAACCTTGATGACCGGAACATCATCACCAGGGAACTCGTACTCATTCAGAAGCTCACGAACCTCAAGCTCAACAAGATCAAGAAGCTCTTCATCATCAACCATGTCGACCTTGTTCAACGCAACAACCAAAGAAGGCACACCAACCTGACGGGCAAGCAACACATGCTCACGAGTCTGAGGCATCGGACCATCAGCAGCCGAAACAACCAAAATCGCACCGTCAACCTGAGCAGCACCAGTGATCATGTTCTTGATGTAATCAGCATGGCCCGGCATATCAACATGCGCGTAATGACGATTCGCAGTCTCATACTCAACATGGGAAATGTTGATCGTGATACCACGCTCACGCTCTTCCGGCGCCTTATCAATATTCGCGAACTCAGTAAACGAATTGTTCGACGGATCAGCATCCGCCAACACCTTCGTAATCGCCGCGGTCAACGTGGTCTTACCATGATCGATATGACCCATCGTGCCCACATTCGCGTGGGGCTTGGTCCGCTCGAACTTCTCGCGTGCCATGATTTCTCCTGATGCCTTTCGTGGCCATTGCCTGAATTAGTGCGGCCTGTATTTGAACGTCTGTCTGAATATTGCGTACTGCGGGTAGTGCGACTTGAGACTGTGGTGCGATTTTGTTGCGTTGCACCGAGTGGGAATCGGATTCCCGATTGGTGTCGGCGGTCGGACTTGAACCGACGACCACTCGATTATGAGCCGAGTGCTCTGACCAGCTGAGCTACGCCGACATTTTGGACGGTTGGGCGGAACCCTTCCGGCACAGAGCCCCCTGACAGAATCGAACTGTCGACCTTTTCCTTACCATGGAAACGCTCTGCCGACTGAGCTAAGGGGGCGCGTCGGGCGAGCCCGACAAAGGAGGCGTCATCTTGCCACGCCCCACAGGGGATTCCCAACTCACGACCGAAGGCGCCGGTACGGTGACCGTTGTGAACCTCCGCCTCGCCCGCCCCGAAGATGCCGAAGCGACCCGTGAGATCTACAACACCGAGGTCACCGGCTCCACCGTCACCTTCGATCTCGTCCCCCGCTCTCTCGATGAACAGTTGGCCTGGCTCGACCAACGTTCGGGGGCCATGGCCGTGGTGGTGGCCGAAATCGACGGCCAGGTCGTGGGCTTTGCCTCGCTCTCGCCCTACCGAGACCGTCCCGCCTATGCCACCACAGTGGAAGATTCGGTCTATGTCCACGCCGACTTCCGAGGTCAAGGTGTGGCCCGAGCGCTTCTGGCCGAGATTCTCGACATTGCCTCGACCCGCGGGTTTCATGCCGTGATGGCCCGAATCGTCGGTGGTCACGACGCCTCGATCGGCCTCCATGGCTCTCTGGGCTTTGAAATTGTCGGCACCGAGCGCGAGGTTGGCCGGAAATTTGGCAAATGGCTCGATGTCGTCATCATGCAGCGGATGCTCTGAGGTCAATCAGTCGCTTTCGGAGGGCAGTCGGCGCTCCGCTAAGGTTTCGCCCTTCAGGGTCGGTGCCCGAGTGGCCAAAGGGAA
>Ga0304728_1001522_pt1 | contig 16269 bp, 17 predicted proteins | sample C_130625_MF_Meta_FD_190476 | JGI IMG/M metagenome (GOLD analysis project Ga0304728, IMG submission 190476) | Freshwater microbial communities from Lake Croche, Canada to study carbon cycling - C_130625_MF_MetaG (v2) (version 2) | ecosystem: Environmental > Aquatic > Freshwater > Lake | place... | reverse complement strand
GCAGGTGTCATGTAATACATTAAGTAAGAAACCAGTTGCATTTGACCTTGTGGATGCACCATATTGTCTTATTCCATACAAGGGTTGATTGGAATGGCTTGTGTCCTTGATATTCCAGTGATAATCAATATTAATACCCGCTCCAAAATATAGGTTATTCATTACTCTTTTTAAAATTGATTGATATAATTTTAAATAAGAATAATCCAAATTATCAAAGGAATGAAGGGTTGTATTGCTGCCTAATCCATAATCCAATTGAGGATATTTTAAATAGGACCAATTTGAATTAAAATTATATGCCCCGTTTTTTGACCAAATATTGGTAGCAAACTGAGAAACAATTTGTTGTTTTTGCGTAATTTTTACTTCTGTAAAATAGGTAGAGTTGTTAAGTGTACCCTGTTTAGTAGGTAATACAGCATTTGCATTTAGCGAAGCAGCCATCCCTGTTCCCAAGCTATATTCAATACCTGGAATAAAAGTTAAATGTGTTTTTTTACCAACTTCATTTTGACTTCTGTCTTTATTTATTTTTAGGATGCGGTATACCCCATCAATAAAATCGACCATCGAGTCCTTGCCGTCTTGTTTGTAAAAAGCAAGTGTAAAAATATTTTTCTTATGCAATTGATTTTTTGTTGAATCAATGAATTGTGCGCTTGCGTTTACAGCAAAAAATAAAAAAACAATCAATAAAAAGTTTATGAGTAACTGGCGCTGCATGAAGTGAATTTATGAATATCAGGTATTTGTGATGCAAAGTTAATTCAAACAAGCTATTTCTAAATTAGTTTAGCATAACCAACATATTATATTTAGCTTGCTCTTAAAGCACAAAATTTGCTTAAATCATAAAGTATTGTTAACAGATTAAACGCAAGCATAGTTTTTTTGTCTTAAGAAAAAATAAAGCTTACTTAAAATTCAAATTATGTATAAAGCCATTAAATTCATTTCATTTTTTTTGCTAACCATTGGCGTGATTGTTGGTTGTACAAAAGTAGAACTGGCCTCTTTACATTTGGCCACAGTAAATACAACCAACTCATTTGTGGATCCTTTTGAAGTAACAAAAACTGCTTTTGGTACGAATATTGATTTTTCAAATTTATATAATTATGCCAATCAAGGTAAGCCATCCTATATCAACAATGATAACACAGGAGTAGATACTATAATAGACAACAAAGCCACCTTAGGCAGGGTTCTTTTTTATGATAAAAACTTAAGTGTCAATAATACCATTTCTTGTGCAAGTTGTCATAAACAAGCATTCGCATTTAGTGATACTGCATTGGTTAGTGATGGGGTACTTGGTGGAGTTTCAATAAGACATAGTATGCGATTAATCAATGCAAGATTTGCAAATGAAGCTAAGTTTTTTTGGAATGAACGCGCCGCAAGTTTAGAAATTCAAACCACGATGCCCATACAAGACCATCTCGAAATGGGTTTTAGTGGACTCAATGGTCGAGGTAATTTAGATACATTACTTTCTAAATTGTCAAAAATAAAATATTACAAAGAGATGTTTAAAGCCATTTATGGAGATACCCTTGTGACACAAAACAGAATTCAAACATCTTTAGCTCAATTTGTAAGAAGCATTCAATCCTTTGATTCAAAATATGACACAGGAAGGGCGAGGGTGAATAATGAATTAACGCCTTTCACAAATTTCACAGCTACAGAAAATGCCGGGAAAGCGTTGTTTTTAACACCCCCAACCTTTGATGGTAGTGGCAATCGTATTGGCGGTGGTGTTGGGTGTAATGGTTGCCACAGAGCACCTGAATTTGATATCGATCCAAATAGTAAAAACAATGGAATTGTGGGCGTTATTGGAAGTACGTCGATTGAAACAAATGATACGAGATCACCATCCCTAAGAGATTTAGTAAAGGCTGATGGTTCACCCAATAGTAGGATGATGCATACAGGGCAATTCACCACTTTTGCAGGTGTATTAGGTCATTACAATAATATACCCAATATTATCGGTAATAATAACTTAGACGGTAAATTAAGAGTAGATGGAGTAGGCAATAAATTAAGATTAACCCCAACTGAAATTGCTCAGTTAACCGCTTTTATACAAACCTTGGGTGGCAAAAATGTATATGTAGACAAAAAATGGTCAAATCCTTTTTTGATACAATAAATTTTTTCAAATGGAAGGGTGCTATTCAATTGCACGGTTTAAAAAATGAATAAGGGGGGTATAAAAAAGAAATTCCAAATTAAAGCACTTAAAATTGACGCTATCAGGACTGTTTGTATATCAAATATTAGGGCAAATAAAGAAACAACCATCAACAATACCAATGCTGGGACACGATATCCTAAAATAGGTACAGCATAAAATAAAACAATAGCTATAGAAAAAACAATTACAATGCTGATGGGTAATTGAAACCTATTCACATAAGAACCCTGTTTTTTTATAAAAAATGCCATCGATAAAAAATGATATCAAAACTAGGTTGATTCTTTTAAAGTACTTGTAAAAAATATTTCTTTACCTTTGCTTTTCAATAAAAATTAAAAAACAACGACATGTTACCTACAAAATCATTCGCTGCTTTATCTGCTACAACACCTTTAGAAGCCTATTCTTTTAACCGAAGAAATGTGGGCCCAAAAGATGTTCAAATAGAAATTTTATATTGTGGAGTATGTCATAGTGATTTACACCAAGCAAAAAATGAATGGGGTGGTTCAATGTATCCAATGGTTCCAGGACATGAAATTGTTGGAAAAGTACTAAGTGTTGGGTCGGATGTGACTAAATTTAAAGTGGGCGATTTAGCGGGTGTAGGGGTAATGGTTGATAGTTGTAGACATTGTGCTAGTTGTCAACAAGATTTAGAAAATTATTGTGAGGAAGGCATGACGGGCACTTATAATTCACAGGAAAGAGATGGATCAGGTATTACCATGGGAGGTTACTCCACACAAATTGTGGTAGATGAGCATTACACAGTTCATATTTCTGAAAAATTACCCTTAGCTGCTGTTGCTCCTTTATTGTGTGCAGGAATCACAACCTATTCACCTTTGGTATATGCAGGTGTTAAAAAAGGAATGAAAGTAGCCATTGTTGGACTTGGTGGACTTGGCCACATGGGTGTTAAATTTGCCGTTTCATTCGGTGCCGAAGTAACTGTTATTAGTACTTCCCCTCATAAAGAAGAAGATGCAAAAAAATTAGGCGCTACTCATTTTTTAGTGAGCACGGATGCGGAAGCTATGAAAAAATACCATAACTATTTTGATGTTATTTTAGATGCTATTTCTGCAAATCACGACTATACTCAATATTTACAGCTTTTGGCATTAAATGGTAAATTGATGGTAGTGGGCTTGCCAACGGAAGCACCAAAAGTGCAACCCTTTTCATTGGTTTCCAACCGAAGAAGTGTTATTGGATCTTGCATTGGCGGCATGAAAGAAACACAGGAAATGTTAGACTATTGCGCAGCCCATGGTATCGTTTCTGATATTGAAATAATTCCTATGCAAAATATCAATGAAGCCTATTCAAGAATGTTGAATGGAGAGGTCAAGTACCGATTTGTGATTGATTTGGCTAGTTTAAAAGATTAATTTCTTTTATAATTTGAAGGTGGTGTTTGGTATGAATCCACAAGAAATGTATTGTTGCTTTTTTGTGTAAGTTGCCAAAAATGGGGTGGGTAAAATATTGAGTTGCACCACAAGCATTTAATTGAATCAGGGCATGTCTAGTTTGTTCTATGCTTTCTTGTAAATGGTTTTTGTCCCTATTTTCCAAAGGCAAAACGGATGAAGGTGCCTTAGCGCCTCCTCTTGGAATTTTGCCAATTAAAAAAACAAACAATTTTTTGATATTCAATTGGCTTTTAAACGTGCTGGCATCAGATTTTTGTAAATTTTCTATAATCTTTACAATCACTAAACAACTATGTTCAATATGCCAACCAACATTTACACTCGAAATCCTAGAATTGGTTAATTCAAAATTGGGTATTTCACTTTCAAGCTGATCAACTAGCTTACTTAAATTTTTCATACTTACCTATCAATTACTAAAAAATTAGGTTGTTTTTTTCGGCGGCAAAGCAAATGCTTTTGCTTCATGAGCAAATTGTCCATTGTGTGCACCATCGCAAAATGGCTTGTTTTTACTTAAACCACAACGGCACAACCCAACCACTTCTCTTCCGGCTAAATCATATGTATTTCCTTCTCTATCTACAATGGTAAAATCTCCTTCCACTTTTAAGGAACCATTGTTGTTTATAGTAATTTTTGTTGACATAATTATATTTTTTTGATTGTTAAAATTAAGTGATTACAATGAATTAAGCGATAAATTAAAGTAAAGTTTCTGTAATTTACACAATTAAAAACTACGAAATGATATTTGATAAAATTGATATTAGCTTTATACATAACCCAATCATTGAAATTATACTCCGAACAGTTTGTGTTTATATTTTTATGATTTTGGCAATTCGCTTATTTGGAAAAAAGGAATTAGCGCAGCTATCTGTAATTGATTTAGTTTTTATATTGTTAATAAGTAACTCTGTACAAAATGCAATGGTTGGGCCTGACACTTCATTAAATGGCGGCCTCATTGCTGCAGGAGCATTATTTTTAGTAAACTATACATTAAAAAAAATACTATACCGTAGTAAAAAATTAAGTTCCTTTATTCAAGGTGATACGATTTTGTTAATTTACGAAGGAGTTGCCAATATGGATAATTGTAAAAAAGCTGAAATAACCATTGAAGAATTAGAAGCAGCGGTTAGAGAGCATGGCGCTAAAGATATTCAAAACGTTGAATTAGCCATTTTAGAAGTAGATGGTAATATAAGTGTTATTAGTAACGAATATCAGAGCAGGTCAAAGGTTTCACATCCAAGAAAACATAAGTTTAAAGGACGTTTAAACCAAAATTAATTACATCCATATTTGATTCATCTTATTTTATAAATGAATCAAATTTAAAATTGGTTTTTATCGCTTCTTTGTTATTAGAAACTATTTTGATTTTGGAATAAGGAGATGTTGAGAAAAAAATATCAGTCATCACTGTTAATCCATTATCTGCAAAAAATTCAATGGAGGTTTTGTCTATTAAAGCATAAATGCTGGTACTTTTTGAAATGGAAATTCTAGGCGCAAAATGTTTAACAGCAAACTCGCTATTAAAATCATGAACACCTGCATCAGTTCGATCAATAAAAAATTGATTGATCGTTGAATCATATCCAAAGTCAATATGTTCTCCTTTATTATTTGATAAGGAAATAGTAAAAGGGCTTAAATTATTTTCCTTAAAACTAATTTTATACAGTTTCACATTTGATTTGTCCTTGTTATCATTTAAAGATCCATAACCACTCGATAAATTTTTAGTTATTTTAGGCAACCCATTTAAGTATTTGTTTGCATCGGCAGTTAAATAAGTTTCGCCATTTATATTTTGTATGGATAAATTTCTTGGAATAGTCATAGCACTTCTCCAATTCACCGTAGGCACTTGTTGTGCATACATCCAATTACTCATCCAGCCCATGGATATTTTTTCTGCACCTGTATTTGACCATGTTACCCCTGCATAATTATCAGCTCCATAATCCATCCATTTGGTTTTTTTCGAATGACTTGTAAATGTATGGCCATCAAAATTTCCAATAAAATATTGTGTTGCCGAACCTTTATTTGGGCCTCCGGGATTGATGCTTGAAGTAAGCACCCAATATGTTTGATGATTACTATTTAACATAAACAAATCAGGACATTCCCAAACCCCATCATGACTTCCCATACTAGCTCCAAAATCAGACTCCTTAGTCCACTCTTTTAAATTAGGGGAACTATAAAAGGAAACTTTATTTTTTACAGCTAATACCATAATCCATTTATGTGTTGGTTCATGCCATATTACTTTAGGATCTCTAAAATCTTTTATGCCTGGATTTTTAATGACTGGATTTGCCTTATACATTTTCCATGTATACCCATTATCATTACTATAGGCAATACTCTGGTTTTGAAAATCAGTTCTGCCCAATTTTTCACCTTCCATATTGTGTTGTGTAAAAATGGCAATGATCGCTGGCTTATTTTTTGTCCCAAAACCAGCAGTATTTTTTTCATCTACCACTGCACTTCCTGAAAATATCATCCCAATATTATCCGGATAAATTGCAATGGGTTGCTGTTTCCAGTTTATTAAATCAATACTAGTAGCATGCCCCCAATGCATTGGCCCCCATACATTGGAATCAGGGTTGTGTTGAAAATATAAATGGTATATTCCATCTTTATAAAACATGCCATTTGGATCATTCATCCACCCCTTTGTAGGGGTATAATGAAGCTGTGGTCGGTAAAGTTGCTCGGAAATTTGAGCAGTATCTTGTGCGACAATATACTTGAAAGAAAAAATAGAAATTGAAAAAAAGATATAGTTTATGATTGCACGCATTGTCAATTAGGGTAAGTGTTGTGTAATATGGTCTAGTACCTGAAATGCGGTTTCGGCCATTTTATTTCCTTTGTTATCAAGCAATGGATTGATTTCAGTAAACTCAATACAACATACTTTATTCGTTGCCATTAAAAGATCAAATATTTGCATCACTTCCGTTGGCAATAAACCATTCGGAACAGGTGTACCTGTACCATAGGAAATATTATCACAATCCATGGAGTCTACATCAAAGGAAATATAAATTAAGTCACAATTTAACAACTTTCCAATGGCTTCTTTTATACAAACTTCCATGCCTCGATACCTCAATTCTTCGACCCTCATTAATCGAATACTGTTTTGTTCGATAATTTCTTTTTCAGCTTCCTCAAAATCTCTTACACCAAAATAAATTAAATGTGAAGGGATAAGTTTAGGGCCAGCAACCCCAATGTTTTTCATATTCTTCCATAATTCAATGGTTATTTCACCGGGTGAATTTATTTGGCAAGCAATATTGTCAAATCCCAATGCAGCAGCCAATGGCATGCCATGAATATTTCCCGAAGGCGAAGTGTAAGGAGAATGAATATCCGCATGTGCATCAATCCAAATAACCCCCAGTTCTTTATTTGGATTTGCTGACTTGATGCCGCTGATTGTTCCAAGTGCCGACGAATGATCTCCAGATAAAACTATAGGAAAAAATCCTTGTTGTAAATTTTCTTGCACACAATTACACACCCTATGGCATTGCTCAACAACGTGTTCAATTCTTTTTGCAAAATTGTTGTTGTTTTTATTATAGATGGTCTCGTTATGGGTAATTACATCCTGAAAAAGATGTCTATGAAAAAAATCATTATTTTGATTGATGGCAGCAATTTCAATTGCATCAATTCCCATATCAGAACCACGCGTACCTGCACCAATATCAGACCTATTTTTGATAATTTTTATTTGCATAATAAGTTTTTAAAAACTTTAATTTTCCCTCCTTCGTTCATCATTATCATTTCTTCTTGGAGCCCTCCCATTATTGGGTAGGGGTGTGGAAGGTAATGGTTGTGGATTCACTTGTATAGGATTTGGTTTTGTTGGGTTTACTTGAATAGGCAAAGGATTGTTACTAGGGACCGGATTTTGAGGTGCTGGCCTGTTTCGGCTTTCTCTTTGTGCATCCTGATGCATAATTGGTGGCTTATAAATAAACAAATCACGTCTATTATTGGTTGTCCCAACAGGCACTTTATTTTCGTTAATGCGCAAGGGTCTAATCGCTGAATTGGTATATTGTCTTACCTCTTCCATCCTAGGCCCAATATTTATGTATGACTTTCCATTGTTATGGTCCAAATAACGACGATCATTGTTATAATGATTCGGGTTTTCGTATGGATTGATTTGTGCATTTCGATTCAGATTCACCCGATTTGAAAAAATAGACCTATTGTTTCTATCCATTATATAACGATCCAAATCATGTTGGTACATATATTGTTTCGACACAAAATTCCAATAGGAACTAGGGGGCATCCAACCATCCCCAATAATGGAACCAGGTCCCATGGGTGCCCATGCATAATAGTCTTCTACATTTCCCCAAACAACCCAGGCGGGTCCCCATTCATGTCCAGGAATCCAAATCCAACCACGTCCGTTTTGGTAAAACCAACGACCATAATGAAAAGTAGCCCACCCCCAATTGTAATTGGAAACCCAAGTCCATCCTGAATTGGTATATACCCAATGTCCATTGCTACTATAAGGTTCAAATCCAGGTCCAACGTTGGGCATCCAAACATAACCAAATTGAGGATCTGTTAGCCAAGTACCATAAGGAGCCAACCCGTCATAAAATACTTGATAGGTTTGTTCAGTGGGACCCACTTGTGCTTGATCCATAGGTGTATAAGCAGTTGTCATCAGGATGGAATCGCATCCAAAACACAATACAACGATACACATTAAAAGGGGGCTAATTTTTTTCATTTGAATTTGCTTTTACAACTTAAAGGTAAAAGTAAATTTGTCAATAAAACCTTAAAAAATTCAACTATTCACTTGATAATATGGGTTTGTAATTTATGGCTACTTTCTTTTGTTAAAAGATTTTTTTGACACTTGCTTTGGCGCATAAATAGGTGTAGGCCCAAATTCTTCCGGAACGACTCCTTTTAAAACAGGAACGCCCAATAATTCCTCAATGGTAGCAAATTTAGATTGTTCTTTTTCTCCGATTAATGTAAAAGCTGTTCCTGAAGTTGCTGCACGCGCTGTTCTGCCAATCCGGTGGATATAATCTTCGCCATCATTAGGAACATCATAATTAATGACTAAGTCAATATCATCAATATCAATACCCCTACTTAAAATATCGGTGGCGACTAAAATATTGGTTTTTTGGTTTCTAAAATCTTGTAAATATTGCTCTCTACTTTTTTGATCTAAATCAGAGTGAATTTCTTCAACTGCTAACTTAGCACGTTTTAATTCAGCTGTTAATACTTTTACATTTTGCTTTTTTGAACAAAACACAATTACTTTTGTAAATTTTTTAGAACGTAACATATCCTTTATGATGGGCACTTTTTGAGCTTCATAAACAACAAATGCTTTTTGTGTAATTTGTTCAGGGGGTTTAGAAATAGCAATATTTATTTCAATAGGATCTTTTAAAATTTTCTTTGCTAAATCACGCATTTTAACCGGCATAGTGGCTGAGAATAATAGATTCTGTCTTTCCTTGGGTAGGAAAGTTGTAATTTTTGCAAGGTCATCGCTGAAACCCATATCCAACATTCTATCTGCCTCATCTAATACTAAATATTTTAAACCTTTCAATTTCACATAGCCCATATTTAAATGAGCTATCATTCGGCCGGGCGTACATACTACAATATCAACACCACTGGTCAATGCTTTTTTTTCAGCCGTAAAAGAATTGCCATCACCCCCTCCATACACCGCAATGGAACTCACATCCGTAAAATAAGAAAGGCCTTCGATGCTTTCCGCAATTTGAATAGCCAATTCCCGCGTAGGTACAATGACCATTGCATTGATATCTCCTGCTGTATGTGGCATTGTCAATAAACGATGTAATAAGGGGAGTAAAAAAGCAGCCGTTTTTCCCGTTCCCGTTTGCGCTGCAGCAATAATATCTTTACCAGCTAAAATAGGCACCATTACTTGTTGTTGAACAGGCGTGGCATTTTCATAACCCATCGCGTCAATTCCCGCTAATATTCGCTCATCCAGCCCTAAATCAATAAATTTCAAAATATATATTTTTTCTATGTAATCTGTACAAAGGTAGTGAAACTATAATGAAAGCATTCAATAGTAAGAATGATCGAGATTTATTGGATATTTGCATCTCTAAAAATTCATATTATGAAAAATATAGTCGTTCATAAAGCAAATTCCCGTGGTTCAGCCAACCATGGATGGTTACAAAGTTATCATACCTTTAGTTTCGCAGGTTATTACAATCCAGAACGAATTCATTTTGGCGCACTTCGTGTTTTAAATGATGATACCGTAAGTGGCGGAATGGGCTTTGGCTCACATCCTCATGACAATATGGAAATTATCAGTATTCCATTGGAGGGCGACTTGGAACACAAGGACAGTATGGGTAATTCAACCGTCATTAAAAATGGAGATATTCAAGTAATGAGTGCGGGCACGGGGATTCAACATAGCGAATACAATAAGAATAAGGATCAACAAGTAAAATTTTTACAAATTTGGATGTTCCCTAATCAAAAAAATGTAACGCCACGATACGATCAAATTACTTTAAATGTAAATGATCGTCACAATAAATTACAACAAGTGCTTTCTCCAAATGCCGATGATGAAGGGGTTTGGGTACATCAAGATGCTTGGTTTCATATGGGTAATTTTGAAAACGAAAAAACATTTCAGTACCAAATTAAAAAACAAGGCAATGGAGTGTATGCCTTTGTATTAAAAGGTAAATTTTTGATTGATGGAATTGAAGCCGATACCCGTGATGGTATTGGTCTTAGTGAAATTGATATGATAGATTTTAAAGCACTTAGTGATGATGCTGAAATATTGTTAATGGAAGTACCCATGCAATTAGGATAAGGGTAAATGTGCAGGTAGTTTATATACTGTGTTTATTACAGAAGCAATCATAAAATAATATTTATTTTTAATATATATTAATTCAATTGATTATATTGTCATTGATTAAACGACAATTTGGTTATGGCAATATTGGCTCCTTTATTTGGCATATTTACTTCTTTTATTTTAATATATTACTTGAGTTCTTTAAACAGATCTAATTTTTTTCTTTCGCTCTTTTTTTTATGTTGTAACCTCATAGTCCTAGTATATTACGGTTTACATTTTTCAAAAAATATTTTTTGGGAGGGGGTTTGTTTTGTGCATTGGCTTCCTTTATCCTACTTATTAGGCCCCTTGTTGTTCTTTTATGTTAAAACAACAATTGCTGATAACAAAAAATTAAAAAAATGGGACTGGTTGCACCTGATTCCAGCCTTTTTAATTTTATGCTCCACATTACCATTTACGACGCTATCCTTTTCGGAAAAAATGGAGACGGCACATCGTATTGTAAATATTACAAATGATTACCGACTTCCCTTTTTTATACTTGATTTTGAATTCATTTTAATCAGCAGGTCTATACATGTAATTATTTATTCCCTCCTGACATATCTTTACTTTAAAAGGGTAACCCAAATTAGGTTTCAAGTAAATAAATCTCTTCCATCAAACCATAAAGTTTTAAATAAATGGTTTTTTATTTTATGTTTTATACAAATATTAATAGCCAGTAATACGCTAGGCAATATGGTTGTTGTTGTTTATGGACACAATTTTAATGTATTTGGACTAAGCGGTGATAAATTATTTTCAGATGAACATTTTTTTGGATTGAATGGAATTGCATTTTTTGCACAAAACTTTTTTCTGTTTTTATTTCCAAAAATATTGTACGGAAATGTATCCTATATTGAAAAGATTGAAACCGAAAATTTACTAGACGAAATAAAATCAAACTTGCCTAAAAAAAGTAGGCCGACAATTGAAATACAGGATTTTGAAATTTTATTACAAGCATACCTAGAAAAAATCCCATTTGTAAAAAAAGAATTTACGCTTTCGCAGATGTCGTTTGATTTAAAAATACCTGAACGTTTTTTATCTAATTATTTCAATAAAGTACTTGATATTACTTTTAGTGAATGGAGAAAAGATATCAGAATAGAGTATGTTTGCCAACTTATTGCCTCAGAAAAACATAAAAATTTAACGATTGAAGCCATCTCAACCATTGCAGGTTTTGCTTCTAGGTCAAAGTTTATAGAAGCTTTTAAAGAACGTAAAGGGGTGACCCCTTCCGCATTTATAAGATCTCTTAGTAAAGAATTAGTGAGCTAGGATTTTAGTTTATTTAAAATTAGCTAACCAATCACCAATGGTATTAAGTACTTCTGGCTCAATAGTAGTTTCTAATTCGCCATATTCTGCCACAGTACATTTATTGCATTTTTGAAACAAATGATTTAGCCCTTCAAATTGCTTTGTGGTAAATTGTTTGTTTCCCCCTTTTTTTAAAGCTGTTTCAACACCTTGTAAACTTGCAACTGCAGGTACTTGAATATCTGCACTTCCATTAATTGCCAAAACAGGACATTTCACTTTTTCTAAAACAGGTTGCGGATTATATGCGCCAAAATATTTCCACCAATTGGATGAAAAAGTTTCAGCCATTGAGGTAGCAAATGAATTGATACCCGCTTCATCCTTCATATTTGTAGTGGCAAGCACTAAATTTTTATCCGTTGCTAAATACCAATCTTTGACAATTGCTTTTGCTTTAGCTATGGCATTCTCTTTATTGTCCATTGAAACAATCGTTTTCATCAAGTTTTTATACAAGGGAAGGTAAGCATCAATTGCTTGTTGACTTACGCCAACAGATTTTAAAACCAATTCGTTTTGTATCGACATTAAATCAATAATTTGTATGCCAGGTCCTGCCAATAAAACAATAAAAGCAACTGATTTATTACGTGCTGCAACCATCGGGGCAATTAAACCTCCTTCACTATGCCCCAATAAACCGATCTTATTTGTATCAATCATCGACAAGGTTTTGGCATACCGAATATGTTCTTCCACATCCATGGCAAAATCGGCAGAGGTACTCTTGCTAAAATCTCCAGTTGATTTTCCGGCCCCTCTGTCGTCAACCCTTAACACAGCAAATCCTTTTTTAGTTAAAAAATCAGCAAGTACAGCAAAGGGTTTATGGTCAAAAATGGTCTCATCTCTGTCTTGTTTTCCACTACCCGTAATTAAAATGATCAGTGTATGTTTTGCGTTGTCATTAGGATATGTTAAGGTTGCCCCATAAGTTAAATGTGTTGTGTTACCATTATATTCAAATTCTTTGGTATTATAGGAAAAAGGGGGTTGGGGGGTTTGAGGCTTGGCCAATACAATCGCTTCTTGCCCTTGCTGAAAGGGTTCCATATTCAATGGAAAGTTCATGCCTGATTGTGCCCAACTACCTTCTATTTTATCTCCAGCAGCAGTTAAAGTACCTGTATAACTTGCTCCAATCATTTTAATTTCAATACTTAATTTGCCATTTTCGAAAGTTGTTTTTGAAGAAGCAATTCCTTTAGCTTTTTGAGCGGGCACGTCCCAATTAGCGCTATATGAACGATCGGCATTTTTAATTAGATGCAATCTTAATTCTATTTTTTGCCCCCCCGCATTTAAAATACCTGTCCAATCTTCAATCGGTTTTTGTCCAAAGCATTCAAAGACTGGGAGAAAACATAATAAAATGATTGCTACACTAATAAATCTGTTTGCCAACAATACCATTTGGTAAGTTATTTGATAAGGATTAAAATAATAGAAGCGATGATACCTACTACTGTTAATATAACACCACTACTAAAAGCCTTAGTTCCTGGTTTAAACATCCAAAAGGCAGATACACTCATGAAAAATAAAGCAATTGCAAAGGCAATGGTAAAATAATGAATGATGCCTTTGCTGTTTGATTTATGTAATTCAGTAAAAGGCTTAATCCAATTGTATAATTCTTTGGTAGTGTATTTTACAATACCTGTATTTGCATCATAAGAACCCTCTTTAAAAATTAAAACGGACCCTTCTATTTTAATTATTTTAAGTTCTTTTTGATTTACGGCTTTCCCAATTTTATTTACATGCGCAACTGAATCTGCTACCAATCCTTTTTCAATTGTTTTTTCATGCGCTACTTCCTTTTTTAAAAATGATGTGTCTCTATACGTTTGGACTATGCCACTAAATGCATAAATGATAACTAAACCCACAATAAAGTAGCCTATGTAATTGTGTAAATTGCGCATTAACCTGCGCATTTTTGAACCTGTCGCTTCCATGTTTATGTTTTTTTTGTTTAGGATTGGACAGCAATTTATTAAAAATGTTTAATCAAACAACCTTAAATTAAAAAAATATAAAATCGATAACAAACCCCCATTATGCTATGGGTTCATCATATTAAAACCTTGTACAATCGTATCATTATTGACTTTTAATCGGCCTTCACTCATGCCAAATGTCAATTCAAGGCTGCCATTTTTCAACTGCTCAAAAATGGTTTCAATAAATGCACTCACTGGTGGGTATGCATCATGAATGCCCTTCCCCCCCAAATCGGTGTTTAAAGCTGGAGGGATAATTTCAATGACTTCGATATTTGCGTCCTTTAATTGACGTCTTAATGAAAGGGTAAATGAACGCATAAAAGCCTTGGTAGCACAATAGACAGGCGCTTTTGCCAATGGAATAAAAGCAAGCCCAGAAGTTACATTCATTATGGTTTTGATGGATGGTAAGCCAGCAAACAAATTCGCTAAATGGATAGGCGCCAACACATTGGTCGTAATTTCTTCATGCGCTCTTTCATAAAAACTATCGTCTTCCACATCCATCCAGTTTTGAATGCCTGCATTATTTATAATTACATTCGTATCAGGGTGATTTGTTTCTACCCAATTTAATAGTTCAATGCGCTCAGCCTCATCGGACAAATCACAAACCTTAGTGATGACCCCAGGAAATTTTGCTGCTGCTTCATTTAAAACAGTTTCGCGTCTTCCACATACAATAACAGTATTGCCTTCTTGAATAAATCTTTCTGTTAGTCCTAATCCAATTCCGCTTGCGCCGCCTGTAATTAATATTTTATTGCCTGATAATTGCATGATGTTAAGTTTTAATTTATTTTATAAAAGTACAATAACTAAATCAGGTTTGTGAAAGAATAGTTTAATTCTTAAAAGCTAAAGCTAATATGTGCTGTTCCTTTCCAATTTAAATTCGTTTGGCCAGCAGCATAATTTTGTTCAATAGGCAATTGAACATTTACACCTAACGTAATTTTCTTAAGGCTCCATTCCGCACCTCCCATCATATTTACACTATGCCCGCCTGTCCTATAAGCTCCATGATCAAGGCCTTCCGTTAAACTAATTAAATGTCCGTCTAGCTTATTGCCTTCGTTATTTTCAAATTGTATCCCAGCATTCGGTGTGACTACAGTATGTTTATTATTGATATTGTAATATAGAATTGAATTCATGGTAAGCTTATTCCCAAATTGATAACCCTCCCTATTTTGTGTATTTATTTTATAGTTTAAGTTGGTTGCGAGTCCCCAATTTTCTACTTGATAAATATCTCTAGCATTTAAAATAAAATCAGTGCTGCCGGTTCCCATTTGAGTATTTACATCTGCAAGTGTAACGTCTTTATCGTGAGGGTCAACTGTAAATGAGCCAGTTGTAAACTTAATACCTCCACCTATCCAAAACTGATGGATAATTAGTTTTTTATCATTAACTACTTTACGCGTATTTAATAATTGATAATTAGTTAATAGCGTTATGTCCCCAACACCATTGGTTTTACTGGAGCCATCATCGCTCACAATCTTATTTGATTGATAAGGAATAAAGCCAAATAATTGCCATTTTTTTGTCAAGTTATAGCCAGTCCATATTTCGTAAGTGTTATAATTATTATTACTAAACTGCGTATTGTCATTTTGCAGTAAGGTTTTATAACTGCTATGACTATATCTAATTCCAAAAAATTTAGTGTCAAAATTAGGATACATGCCTAAATATAAATTTCCACCACCGCATCCACAGATGCTACATGCATTTGCATTATAAGCCAATAACAATATAGTTATGGCTATGAAAAACTTTTTCATAGTTGAATTGAATTAATTGTAATAAAATTTAAAATCTAAATAGTATCACAATTGGAAGGCGGGCGAAAAATGGAAGCTAAATAATTGTTGTTGAATTTGCTTTGATCTTGTATTTGAAAAATATTACAATTAGATATAGTAACATATGATAAAGTAGGAAAAAATGATTTTGAAGAAAGCACATAATCAGGTTGATTAAACTTAGGTGCAGTAGCATTTGTGCCATTATCTCCGGCTTGCTTTTTCATTTTCTTAAGCAGCTGACACTTACCATTACAATGCATCATGGGCTTTGCCTTGTTGACACAAGCCTTCTTATAGGCCTCTAGGTTTACCATATAATCAGCCATTGCTATGGACCTTGAAAAGGTTTGAGCAAGTAATGCTGTGAATAATAATATGACGATAGTGTATTTCAAACTTTTGCAAAATTATAAATTTTATAGCTACATTTTATAATTTAAAACAGATTAGCAATATTCAATCATTAAATTTGTAAAGTCTA
>Ga0304728_1001520_pt1 | contig 16283 bp, 18 predicted proteins | sample C_130625_MF_Meta_FD_190476 | JGI IMG/M metagenome (GOLD analysis project Ga0304728, IMG submission 190476) | Freshwater microbial communities from Lake Croche, Canada to study carbon cycling - C_130625_MF_MetaG (v2) (version 2) | ecosystem: Environmental > Aquatic > Freshwater > Lake | place... | reverse complement strand
CCGATTCACTGACCCCCCAGAAGCGCAACAGGCGACTGGCGAAGACCCCATCGGCCACGCCGGCCTGGCGCAACCAGGGCTCCGCCGTGGCCAGCCACATCGCCTTGAGCTCCGCCGGCACCCCTGGGAAGGTCAGCACGGTGAAGCCCTCGACGGGACTCCAGATGATCCCCGGGGCCGTGCCCGTGGGGTTGGGCAACACCTCGGCTCCCCGGGGCAGCCAGGCCTGGCGGCGGTTGCTGGCGGCCACCGGGCGACCCCGACCCGCCAACCTTGCCTGGATCAACTCCCACACCTCAGGCCTCTCCTCGAGGGGGGTCTCAAAAGCGGCAGCAATCGCCTCGGTGGTGAGATCGTCGGGGGTCGGCCCCAGGCCCCCACTGGTGATGAGCACGCGAGCGCGCTGGGAGGCCCCCCGCACCGCCGCGATCACCCGTTCGCGGTTATCGCCGACCACCTCCTGGCGATAGTGGGGAACCCCCAGGGCCGCCAGCCGCTCGGCCAGCCAACGGGCATTGCTGTTGAGGATGTTGCCCAGCAACAACTCGGTGCCAACGCAGAGCAGCTCGGCCCCCTGCCGATGGTCGGGCGATTGCATGGTCATCAGAAGTCCTGGGCCAGGCTGCGGCGGGTGAGCACCAGGGCACCGATCAACACGGCCGTGGCGAGCCCCAACCAAAGAAAGCGCAACTCGGCGTTGGCCACCACCAGGGCGAGGGAGGCCAACCACTGGGTGAAGGCGTAAATCAACAGGACCGTGCGGCGGTGGCTCAGGCCGCTGCGCAACAGTCGGTGATGGAGATGGCGACGATCGGGATAAAAAGGCGAACGGCCCTCCCGGAGGCGGCCCATGATCACGGCCGACATATCGGCCAGGGGCAACGAGAGAATCAACAGGGGCAACAGCAGGCTCACGCTTGTGAGGGCCTTGGCCGGTCCGACGATGCTGATGGAAGCCAGGGCGAAACCAAGGAAATAGGAACCCCCATCCCCCATAAAGATCTTGGCGGGATTGAAGTTATGGCGCAGAAAACCGAGGCAGGCTCCCGCTAAGGCGGCCCCCAACAGGCCGGGGGCGCTTTGGTGGAGGCTGTAACTCACCGAAAGCAGGGCCACGGCGGCAATGCCGCTAACGCCTGCGGCCAGGCCATCCAGGCCATCGAGCCAATTGATGGCATTGGTGATGCCCACCAGCCAAAGCACCGTGGCCACGAGGCTGATCCAAGGGGGGAGGGTGACCACCGCCCCGGTGCCCAGGAGCGTCGAGGGAAGGTCAATGCTGCCGATGCGCACCCCCTGGGTCCAGACCGCCATGGCCACGGCCACCTGGCCCACCAACCGCGGCAGCGGCGGCAGGGCAAAGAGGTCGTCGGCCAGCCCGATCACGAAGAAACAGAGCGAGCCGGCGAGGGTGGTCCAGATCAACTGGTCCTTGTCGGGGGCCAATCCCGCGAAGCCCCCCCAGGCCCAGGTCAGGGCCAACGCCAGGCTGAAGCCCGCCACGATGCCCACCCCCCCCAGGCGCACCATCGGGCGCAGGTGGTGCTTGCGGGCGTCGGGGGCGTCGACCAGGCCCCATTGCAGCCCAGCCCGACGCACCAGGGGCACGATCACCGCCGTGAGCAGGGCGGCAACCAGCGCTGTCAGCAGGGCGGCCGCGTTCGGGCTTTGGGCAAGATTCACGGCAGGGGACGGGCCGCCATCAGGCCGGGAGGACGGTGAAGGGGTCGGCAGCCGGGCCGATCTCAGCTGGGCTGCAAGGCACGGGCGGGACCATAGAGGGGAAAACGGGTGCACAGGGCATCCACCCGTTCCCGGCAGCGCTGGGCCACGGCCCCATCGCTTGGGAACAGGAGTCGATCCGCGATCACATCAGCCACCTCAACGAAGGCCGCGCCATCGAAGCCGCGGGTGGTCATGGCGGCGCTGCCCAACCGCAGGCCACTGGTGACAAAAGGAGACTCGGGATCGAAGGGGATGGTGTTCTTGTTGGCAGTGATGTTGACCTCACTGACCAGCCCATCGGCCACCTTGCCCGTCAAGCCAATCGAGCGCAGATCCAGAAGCACGATGTGGTTGTCGGTGCCGCCGCTGACCACGCCGATGCCCCGCTCCTGCAACCGGGCCGCCAGGGCCTGGGCATTGGCCACCACCCGCTGGCTGTAGTCGACAAACGGGGGTTGGAGGGCTTCACCGAAGGCCACGGCCTTGGCGGCGATGACGTGTTCCAGGGGTCCACCCTGGGTCCCGGGGAACACGGCCTTGTCGAACTGCTTGCCGAACTCGGCATCGCTGCAGAGGATCAGCCCTCCCCGGGGTCCCCGCAGGGTCTTGTGGGTGGTGGTGGTGACCACATGGCAGTGGGGAATGGGGCTGGGATGGACCCCGGCCGCCACTAGGCCGGCGATGTGGGCCATGTCCGCCAGCAGGTAGGCCCCCACCTCATCGGCGATGGCCCGGAAGGCGGCGAAGTCAATGGTGCGGGGATAGGCGGAGTAGCCACAAATGATCAGTTTGGGCCGGTGCTCCAGGGCCAGCTGGCGAATGGTTTCGAAATTCAGCCGGTGCGTTTCGGGATCCACGCCGTAGTGCACGGCTCGGAACCATTTGCCACTGACATTGACCGGGGATCCATGGGTGAGATGGCCGCCATGGGAAAGATCCATCCCCAGAATCGTGTCGCCGGGCTGGAGCAGGGCCAGGAACACCGCAAAGTTGGCCTGGGCCCCACTGTGGGGCTGGACGTTGGCCCAGGCGGCACCAAACAGTTGGCGGGCTCGGTCGATGGCGAGGGCTTCGATGCCATCGACGAACTCACAGCCGCCGTAGTAGCGCTTGCCGGGGAGACCTTCGGCGTATTTGTTGGTGAGCACCGAGCCTTGGGCTTCCATGACGGCCCGGGAGGCGAAATTTTCGCTGGCAATCAGCTCAAGATGGCTCTGCTGCCGATTCAGCTCGGAGGCGATCAGGTCAGCGACGGCCGGATCGCCGCTGGCCAGAGGGGTGGTGATCGAGTCAGCAACCATCGAGTCAGCAACCATGGAATTGAGGTTTGATCAGCGGACGGACGGATGGACCGAAGGGGCAGGGTGCGGTCATCGACGGGCGGGCCATTGGCCTGACGCGTTCCATGATCGTAGGCGGCTCCCGCGGACAGGGGAATGGAAGCGCAACGGGGCTGGACAAAAAAAAGTCGCCCGGAGGGCGACCATGGAGAACAACGCGCCTGGAGAGATTCGAACTCCCGACCCTCTGATCCGTAGTCAGATGCTCTAATCCGCTGAGCTACAAGCGCCTGCCCCCACATTCTCACCGCACAGGGGGCCCATCCGTCAACCGCCCGTCCCTTTCTCCCTACACCTTCTCCCAACACCGCCATGCCCATTCGCTGGTACGGACCCGCCGATCCGACCGACCCCACCTATCGGCACTTCGAACGCATCGTCAATCTCACCCTGCATGCGGCCCTGTTCGCCGCCATCAACAGCGGCCTCTGGTTCGTGCAGGAACTGCGCCACCCCTGGTCCCATCTGGGCTGGCTCACCCTCGCCTGGGCGGGGGCGCTCCTGGTGCATGGCAGCGTGGTGTTGGCGCTTCGACCCACCCCTTCCTCCCCATGACGCTGGCCGCACGCGAACTCGACGAACTCACCCGAGCGATCGCCGATCGTCTTTACATCCAGGTGGGCGACTGGCATCTCTACCTGGGGGACGCCCACCTGGCCCAGCCCCTGGCGATCGAATGCGCCGGCCGACTGGACCAGGGCGCGGGGGTCTGTGCCCGCCAGGCGCTGGAGGCCGTTCAGGTCCCCATTGGCGGTGGCGCCACCCGCCTGCCCCTGTCCCGCCTGGTGCCCGCCGGCCAATTGCGGGACCTGGAGGACTTGCTCGAACCGCTCTGTTGAGAAAGCGGCCCTACCCGGCCTGCCCCCGCTGGAGCACCGCTCGATAAGGTGGCTGCCTTCGCTTAAGTGGCCGTGCTGATCATCGAGGTCACCAATGCCCGCGAGGTGGTCAGCAAGCGCATCGGCAAGCTGGGGGGGCGGCTGATCGGCAAGGTCGTCGACGCCGAGGCCCAGGTGGAGAAAGCCCTGATCCAGGAGCTGGAGACGGCCTTCCGCGATTACGGCATTGAGGCCCGGATCCTCTCGGTCGACGGCCCCCAGATCATTGGTCGCTGCCACCTGGAGCTGCCGATGCAGGTCCGCGAAGAGCGCCAGGTGCGGCTGCCCTGATTCAGGCCGGACGGCGCCGCACCAGGCGCACCAGCTCATGGATCTCGGGGACCCTTGCCAGGGTGGCCAGACCACCGAAGACCCCGATCGCCAGACCCGCGCTGAGGCCATTCTGGAGCAGCAGGCCCACCAACCCCGGCGGCCAGCTCACCCGTTGGGCCAGGCCCCAGGCCACCAGACCGGCCACCAGGGAGGCCCCCAGCAGCAGGGCAGTATCCCTGCCCCAGCGGGCCAGGGGCAGGCCACCCAGCTGGCGGGAGAGCACCATCAGCAGCCCCAGACAGGTGATCCCATTGACGGCGACCGTGGCCAGGACCAGGCCAGGGGCTCCGAAATTCAATTGGGGCACCTGGAGGCCCCAAGGGGTCGGACCGCCCACCAGCACCCAGTCGAACAGGGCATTGAGGCCAATGCCCCCGACCGACCAGCGGAAGGGCGTGTTGGCATCGCCAAGGGCATAGAACACCCTCACCAGCACATCCCGGGCCAAGTACGCCGGCATGCCCACGCCGTAGGCCATCAACAGCCCCCCCACCAGGGACGCCGCCTGGTGATCGAAGGCGCCCCGTTCATAGACCAAGGCCACCAGCGGACCGGCCAACCCCACCATCAGGGCCCCAAGGGGCAACATGCTGGCGTTGGACAGCATCAGCCCCTGGCGGATGCGGCTGACCAACTGGGGCCGATCGGCGGGCGCGGTGAGCCGGGCATAGACCGGCAACAGGGGCACCAGCAAGGCATTAGAGAGCAAACCCAGGGGCGTCTGCACCAGGAGATTGGCGTAACCCAGACCCGCCGCCGCCCCGACGATGCCGGAGGCGAAGAACAGATCGACGAACACATTGATCTGCAACATGCCGGAAGAAAGGGTGGCTGGCCCCATCACCGCCAGCACTTCCCGCACCCCGGGATCCTGCCAATCCCACAGCAGCCGCAGCCGGCCCAGGCCCTCCTTGGCCATGGCCGGCAACTGAATTAGCCACTGCAGCAGGGCCCCCAGGGTGGTGGAGGCGGCCAACACGATGCCGCCGTAGAGGGCGGAGGCGGGCAGGGTGATGGCACTGCCCAACTGCCACCAGAGCAGGCCGATGCCGCCGATCACCGCCACGCTGGACAACAGGGGACTGACGGCGGGCAACCAGAACACATCGGCGGCATTGAGGGCGCCGAAGCCGAGGCCGATCAGGCCGGCGAAGAGGGCCATGGGGGCCATCCAGCGCAGCTGGGCCACCGCCAATTCGTGGCGGGTGGCATCCATGCCGGGTCCCACCAGGGTGATCAGGGGATCCGCAGCGACGATCAGCAGCAGGGTCACCCCCACCAGGGCGGCGCCCACCAGGGTGTTGATGGCGGCCAGCACATGGGCCCCCTCCTGCCGGCTGCGGCGGGCCAGCACGCTGACCATGGCGCTGTGGAACGGACCGTTGATGCCCCCCAGCAGGATCAGAAGAAAACCAGGAAGAACGTAGGCGTAGTTGTAAGCGTCATAGGCGGCACCGACCCCGAAAGCCGCGGCGATCACTTGCTGGCGCAACAGCCCTGCCACCTTGCTGAGGGCCGTGGCCAGCGCCACCACCAGGGCAATGCGTTTCAGGGACTTCGCCATCGGTACTCCGGGGACGAGGTCCCTTCGAATCGCCCGGCAGTATGAACCCCGCTCCCCTCCGGGTTCCCCGGCCGATGCCCCTGCCTTCCACCGCCCTCCCCGCCAACGCGCCGCCGGTGCTGACCCTTGGTCCCCTGGTGGAGGGGATCGTGCTGCGGCGCTACAAGCGGTTTCTGGCGGATGTGGAATTGGCCGGAGGCGAGACGGTCACGGCCCATTGCCCCAACACCGGCCCCATGACGGGCGTGCTCTGCCCGGGGGGCAAGGTGCGACTGCGGCACGCTCCCTCCCCAGCCCGCAAATTGGCCTGGACCTGGGAACAGGCGGAGGTGCCCGGGGCCGATGGCCAGCCGATCTGGGTGGGGATCAATACGGCCCTGCCGAATCGACTGGTGCGCGCCGCCATCGAGGCGGGCTGCCTGGAACCCTGGCTGGGGCCCATCGCCGCCATCCGGGCGGAGGTGCCCTACGGCGAAGGGCGCCGGAGCCGCATCGATCTGTTGCTGACCCCGGGGTCTGGCCCCGATGGCTCTCCGCCGGCCGACCCCCGACCGATCTATGTGGAGGTCAAGAACACCACCTGGAGCCAGGGCGAGCTGGCCCTGTTCCCCGACACCGTCACCGAGCGCGGCCAGAAACACCTCCGCGAACTGATGGCCCTGGTCCCGGCTGCCCGGGCCGTACTGGTGCCCTGCCTCAGCCGGGGCGATGTGACCCACTTTGCCCCCGGCGACGCGGCCGATCCCCTGTACGGCCACTTATTCCGCCAGGCCCTGGCGACCGGGATGGAGGTGCTTCCCTGCCGCTTCGCCTTCAGCGCCGAGGCGGTGCATTGGCTGGGACTGGCCGAGCTGCTGCAGCACCAACCGGCCGCCAGCACCGCCTGAGGGCGCCTGGCACCAACGGGCTCCGCCCCGCACCCATAGAGTCCATTCACCTGCCGGTCGTCTGTGGATACCCGTGCCTTCAAGCGCTCGTTGCACCATTCCGAGCGCTACAACCGCCGGGGCTTCGGCCTGGGGGAGGAGGTGGCGGGCAACCTGCAGACCGCCTACCAGAGCGATCTGGTAGCCAGCCTGCGGGAAAACGGCTACGAACTGCGGGAAGGCCGGCTGACGGTGCGTCTGGCCGAGGCCTTCGGCTTCTGCTGGGGGGTGGAACGGGCGGTGGCCATGGCCTACGAAACCAGGCGCCACTACCCCAGTGAACGGATCTGGATCACCAATGAAATCATTCACAATCCCTCGGTGAATGACCATCTCCGTGAAATGGATGTGCAGTTCATTGCCGTGGATGAGGGGGTCAAGGATTTTTCGGAAGTCGGCACCGGCGATGTGGTGATTTTGCCGGCCTTCGGCGCCACGGTGCAGGAGATGCAACTCCTCAACGAACTCGGCTGCCACATCGTTGACACCACCTGCCCCTGGGTGTCGAAGGTGTGGAACAGCGTCGAGAAACATAAGAAACACTCCTTCACCTCGATCATTCATGGCAAGGTGAAGCACGAGGAAACCCTGGCCACCAGCTCTTTTGCGGGCACCTATCTGGTGGTGCTGGACCTCAAGGAAGCCCGCCTCGTCTGCGACTACATCCTCGAAAGTGCCCATGGCCAAGGCGATCGCGAGGCCTTCATGGACCGCTTCGCCAAAGCCTGCTCACCAGGTTTCGATCCAGACCGGGACCTGCTGCGGCTAGGGGTGGCCAATCAAACGACCATGCTCAAAAGTGAAACCGAGGAGATCGGCCGACTGTTTGAGCGAACCATGTTGCAGCGCTTCGGCCCCAACCTGCTGGATCAGCATTTTCTCGCCTTCAACACGATTTGTGATGCCACCCAGGAGCGCCAGGATGCCATGTTTGCCCTGGTGGATGAACCCCTGGATCTGATGGTGGTGATCGGTGGCTATAACTCTTCTAATACCACCCACCTGCAGGAGATTGCCGTCAGTCGGGGCATTCGTTCGTATCACATCGATACCCCCGAACGCATCGGTCCCGGCAATCGCATCGAACACAAACCCCTGGAAGCCGATCTGCAGGTGGTGACCCCCTTTCTGCCGGAGGGGCCGATCCGGGTCGGCATCACCTCCGGCGCCTCCACCCCGGATCGGGTCGTGGAAGATGTGATCCGCCGACTGATCCACCTCTGTGCGCCGGCGGATCGGGCGCCAGTCCCGGGGGCCGATCCTTTCCCATAAGATTGCCCCCTCCACGCCTCCCTGGTTCCCCAGACCCAGCCGCCAAGGCACCCGCTGGGACTTCTCGACACCCGTGGATGCCCTTTTCCCTGTCCCCTCTGGTTTCGCCCGCCCTGACCCATCAAGCTGCCGATTCCGGGATTGAGGGGGACCAGGCCGGGGCCCAGGCCAGCTTGCGCCTCAGCGGAGATCCCCAGGTGCGCCGCTACGCCAGCCATTTTGCCGATCTGATGGAAATGCGGGCCCCGGCCGATGTGGTGGGTCGCTATCTCGATCGCCATGAGGACTGGTTTCGGCGCTGCGCGGCTCCCATGACCGTGGCCTCCCTGGACCGCGACGCCTATCTGCTGACCCTGGGGCGATTTGGCAATTTTGGCTTCGAGGTGGAGCCCACCATCGGCCTGGAATTGCTCCCCCAGGACAACGGTGTCTACGCAATCGTGACCGTGCCGGTTGCGGAGCAAAGCCCCAGCCTGCAGGGTCTCTACGACGTCGATTTCAACGCCTCCCTGCGACTGGACGAAGCCGATCGCCAGGCCCAAGGCGCGTCCAGGGCCGTGGAGGTTTCCAACGAGGAAGTGGACCGACTCATGGCCCACACCCTGGTGCGCTGGCAACTGGATCTGGCGGTATGGATCCGCTTGCCCGCCATGCTCAACCTCTTACCGGACGGCCTGGTGCAGAGCAGCGGCGACCATTTGCTCAAACAAATCGTCCGTCAGATTTCCCGCAAACTCACCTGGAAAGTGCAGGAGGATTTCCACGCCAGCCACGGCATCCCGTGTCCCCCCCGGCGTCGGGCCCGGTTCTGACCAGGGGAGCAAGGGGGCGGCGCCAGAATTCAGGCGACGGGATTGGCCAACACCTTGAGCAGGATCTGGGTGCCGCTGAGGGCCTGCCAGAGAAACAGGGTCACCATGCCCATGTTGAGGCCGACATGGGCCTTACGGGCCAAGAGATTGCCCTGCTGCATCAAAGGGGTCAGGGCGGAGGCCAGGGCCACCAGGGAGGTCATGGCCATGCCCACCAGCAGATGGGGGCCCACGAAAAGCTTGCCGTTATTCAGATAGGTGACGGCCATCCCCCCGAAGGTGCCCAGCACCATGAGGGCCAGTAGCAAGCTGCCCACCAGATGGTGGCGTCGACCGTACTGCCCCTTGATGAGATCCTTGCGCTCCTCAGCAGTGGCGGCGGTGCGGAGCTTCTTGGCCTTGATTCCCAGGACCATCGAGTAGAGCGAGAGCCCCAGTAGGGCCCACATCAGTAAAGGATGGAAGAAGTTGAGTTTCCAGGCCAGGGAAGGGGAGATCAGTTCAGTCATCGTGCGTGTGAAGGAGATCGACAGTCCCAGGCGCCACACCGGACCCGCCAGGGCGTTAGCGGTGAAACTACAACTGCCGCCCCCCACTCCGCAGGGCCAGGGCCCTCAGTGCAGGAAGTGCCGGCGACCCGTCACAACCATCGCCAGGCCCAGGCTGTCGCAGGCGGCGATGGAATCGGCATCGCGGAGGCTGCCCCCCGGCTGAATGACGGCGGTGATGCCATGGTCGGCTGCCAGCCGCACGGTGTCGTCAAAGGGGAAGAAGCCATCACTGGCAAGCACGGCGCCCTGGGCCGAGGCTCCCGCCGTCTCCAGGGCTGAACGGGCGGCCCCCACCCGATTGGTCTGCCCCACACCGATGCCAAGGGTGACCCCCCCGGCGGCCACCACGATGGCGTTGGAGCGACCGTGACGCACCACCCGCCAGGCGAAATCAAGATCGGCCCACTCCTGGTCGGTGGGCTGGCGCAGGCTGACCACCTGCCAGAGCTCGGGATCACTGGCAAGGTCGTCGGCTTCCTGCTCCAGCAGGCCCCCCAGGACAGAACGTCGCTGCAGCCTCGGCGCGGCGGCCACCGCGGCCCTCGGCAAGGTCAGGACGCGCAGGTTCGCCTTGGTGGCCAGTTGTTCCAGGGCCTCTGGTGAAAACTCAGGCGCCACGACACATTCGAGGAACAGGCCGGTGAGCAGAGCCGCCGCTGGGGCATCCACCGGACCATTGAGGGCAACGATGCCGCCAAAGGCGGAGGTGCGATCCGCATCGAGGGCCCGCTGCAGGGCCTCGGCCACGCCCGCGCCCAGGGCGACACCGCAGGGGTTCGTGTGCTTGATGACCACGGCCGCCGGGCTAGAGCCCGGTGCGCCGGCCGATGGGCCCTCGCCGTAGCCGAATTCTCGAACCGTGGCCAGGGCCGCATCGAGATCAATGAGGTTGTTGAAACTGAGGTCTTTGCCCTGCAGCTGAATCGCGGCACCCCAACCCGCCTGGGGATCGCTATACCAGGTGGCGCTTTGGTGGGGGTTTTCTCCATAACGGAGTTGTTGCTGGACCGGCAGCTCGAGCCGCAGCGGGGCGACCGGATCGGCACCGGAGTCGCCTTCGTCCAGTCGCTGGGCCAACCAGGAGCTGATGGCCTCGTCGTAGGCCGCCGTGTGCTGGAAAGCCGCGAGGGCCAAACGGCGCCGCAGGGCCCCATCCAGCCGACCCGCCGCCAGGGCCTCCAGGAAGGAGGGGTACTGGGCGGGGTCCGTGAGCACGGCCACATCGCCATGGTTCTTGGCGGCGGCCCGCACCATCGCCGGCCCACCGATATCAATGGTCTCGATTGCGGTCTGCCAATCCACCGCGGGGTCGGCGACGGTCTGGCGGAAGGGATAAAGGTTGACCACCACCACATCGATGGGGGTGATCGCGTGGGCTTCCAGGTCGGCCCTGTGGCCCCCATCGTCCCGGCGGGCCAGGATGCCGCCATGGATGCGGGGATGGAGGGTCTTGACCCGACCCCCCAGGATCTCCGGGGCCCCGGTGTAGTCGGCCACCCGGGTCACCGGCAGGCCGGCGGCGGCCAGGGCCGTGGCGGTGCCGCCACTGGAGAGCAGTTGATAGCCATGGCTGAGCAGACCGTTGGCCAGGGGCACCAGGCCCTGTTTATCGGACACGCTCAGGAGAGCCGTAGGGGCCATGGCGGCGGAGTTCAGAATCGGGCCAACCTAAGCAGGAGCTGCCGAGAAGCCATGTCCAACGCTTTGCCCCAAAAGTGGCCCCAAGATTTCCACCAGGTCTTGCCCCAGGACGATGGTCAGTCGATCCGGCTGGAACCGGCCGATCCGCAGCGGCGCTTGGTGCTGCTGCACGGCTGGGGGGCCGACGCGGATGATCTGCTGGATCTGGGCTCCGCCCTACTGACGGAAGAGGATCAAGCGAATGCCGTCAGTGTGGTGGCCCTGAGGGCACCGGAACCGCACCCAGGCGGCTTCGGCAGGCAGTGGTACGACCTCCAACAACCCGATTGGCCCGGCCTGGGGGCCGCCCGCTCAAACCTGCGGCAACGACTCGCAGAACTGGCTAAAACCGTGCCACTAGAACGCACAGCGGTGTTGGGGTTCTCCCAGGGGGCCGCCATGGCCGTGGATGTGATCCTGGGCGAAGGACTGCCGGTGGCGGCCCTAATCGCCTGCAGCGGCTACCCCCACCCTGGCTGGCAAGCCAACAACCCCAAGGCCAGCACGATGCTGACCCACGGTGACCAGGACCCTGTGGTGCCAGCGGCGGCGAGCCAGGCGATTGAAGACCTGGTGCAGCAGGCGGGGGGCCAGGTGGAACGGATCGGCTTCGCAGGGGGCCATGGCATTGACCCCCAATTGCTGCCGGAGCTGCGCACGTTTCTGGCCCGGCACTGGACCTAGGGGCGCGGGGGCGTCAGGGTTCAGACGAAGGCGTACTCGTACTCCTCCATCTCCTCCCAGTCATCGGCCGCCAGGGCTTCGATGCCTTCAAAGAGGACCTCTTCGCCGATGCGATCCACGATGAGTCGCAGGGAAGGGAAAAGAAAATGATTTTCTTCGGCGTACTGTGCGCTGAAAAGTCCCTTCTCCCCCCAGAAGAAGCGATCTGTGGTGTGCTCGTTGCGGCGGACGTTGAGGATCGCCGGGGCCATGAGGTCGGCTTCGGCGATATACCGACGCGCCGCTGTAACGGGCTTATGGGAACCGGTCTCGAGGTTGAAGGTGGGAACGTGGGCGAGAACACGTTGGCCGGCGAGACGACGACGGCTGATCCGCTTGCGCTTCTTGGACATGGCAGGACTCCCAGGGGGGAGGCTGAAGGGGAACAGGGGGGAAGCAACCAGGGGGGAAGGTCCAAAAGGGGGACGGTCACCTGGCCTGGCCGATCCAGACGCCCAGGGCGAGGTCTGGATCGAGGCCATTACATCTGTCGTTCTCAAGCAATCGTGGGCACGATCGGAACTCCCACCGACCCGATGAAGGCCGGTGGAACGGAGAAGGCTTGCTTCTTCCTCTGCTGTAGCTTCGGTTGCAAGGTGAATGCAACCTCACACTTCGAGGAAGGTGGCAAGCCACCGATGGCGACACCCAACTCGCTCCTGAACAGCGAAGTAGTGGTCGATACCACCATGTTACGGCGTTTTTCACGTTTTGATTCGCCCCGCGGCCAATTTTTTTGCGAATTGCGCATTTTCCTTCGGGTTGACTGCCGGTGATTCCAGTCTCTGAAAGGTTTTTACTGTTACTGCGCTGGCAACTGGCCCAACTGGTGGATTGCCGCGATGTGCGTTCGCTCGTGGTGTATGTGACCCACGAGGGCCCGGAAGGCCACCCCACCCTGATGGCCGTGGGCCAATGGCCCAGCGACGGTCGTGCCCTGCCGGCCCCCGATCGAACCGGTGAACTGCGGGTGCCCGCCGAAGAACGACGCTGGTTGCCCCTGCGGGAAGGGCCCCTGCTGTTGGGAGCCCTCCAGGTGGAAACCCGGGGCATCGTTTGGTCCGAAAGCCTGCGCCAGCGCCTCCAGGCCATGGCCCTGACCCTGACCGAGGCCCTGCGGATCGACATCGAGCGGCAGCGACTCGAGGCCCGCCTGCTGGCCCGCGAAGAACACCTGCGGCTACTGGTGCATCAGCTGCGCAACCCCCTCTCGGCCCTGCGCACTTTCGGGCACCTCCTGCTGCGCCGCCTGGACAAGGACAGCGAAAACCGCCCCCTGGTCGAGGGCCTGCTCAACGAGGAACAACAACTCAACCGCTACGTGGAGGCCATCAGCGATCTCGCCCGCCCCGACGCCCTGCTGACCGCCGCCGCCAGCCCCCAGCCCCTGCTGTTGCCCCCCCTGCTCACCGGACCGGGCGGCGTGGACCTGGCCGGCCCCCTGCTCCCCCTGCTGCGGCGCGCGGAAGCCACCGCCAGCCTGCAGGGTCGGCAGTGGCATGGGCCCGAGAACCTGCCTTCCTGGCGCGGGGACAGTGGCTCCGTGGCCGAGATCCTGGCCAATCTGCTCGAAAATGCCTTCCGCTACAGCCCGGCCGGTTGCCCCCTGGGGTTGCACTGCGGGGTCGGGGCCAGCGGCGGTCCCAGCCTCACCGTCTGGGATGGGGGCGAGGCGATCGACGCCGATGAACGGGACACCATTTTCGAACGGGGCCAGCGGGGCCGCCGCGGCCGGCCGCTGCCGGGCACCGGCCTGGGGCTGGCCCTGGCCCGGGACCTGGCCCGGGGCCTCGGCGGCGACCTCGAACTGCTGATCCCCCCCCAGGCCGTCGATCCAGGTCTGCCGAAGGGGGGCAATGCGTTTCGGCTCAGCCTGCCGCCCCAACCCCCGGCTCAGCCCATCCAGGATCTCCAGACGCTTTCGACCTGAGCCAGGGCGACCCCGCCCCGCCCAATCCAAACCGCCGCCGCCAGCAGCAACGCCAGGGTTTCCGTCCATTCCACGCAGGCTCCATAGGTGTCACCGCTATGGCCCCCCAGGCGCCGGCCCAGCCAAAGCGGCACCAGCACGGCTGGCAGCACCCCCCCCAGCCCCTCGACCGGCCAGCCCTGGCGGAGGGTTGGCACCAGCAGCAGCCCCAGCAGCAGCAGCGCCGGCCGGAGTTCCACGGCCAACCCGGCCCAGTGGCGACGATGCAACGCGCCGCCGCCACTGGGCCGCAAGGAGGGGAAGCGGTCCATCGCCACCAGGGGGGCGACCCGGCTCCAGAAGGCCGCCCAGGGCAGCACGACCGGCACGATGGCGCCCAGGCTGGCCAGGGCCGCCGCCTTGAGCAGCAACAGCAGCACCAGGGCCTGGGCGCCGCTGGCGCCAATGCGGCTATCCCGCATGGCCTCAAGGCAGCGATCGCCCGCGGCCAGTCCATCGGCCGTGTCCATGGCCCCATCCATGTGGAGACCGCCACTCAGCAGCAAACCCAGGGCCAGCACCAGGGCCACCTGGGTCAGAAGGGGCACCCGGCCCTGCAGCAGGGCCCAAAGGGCGGCCTGCAGGAGGCCGAGCACCACGGCCACCCAGGGGGCGAAGCGGGCGATGCGCTCGAAACGGGGCGCGATGGGGGACCAACCGGGCAGCACCGAATAGAAGATCCAGGCCCCCGCCAGATCCCGCAACCACCCCGGCGAGCGGGGCCCAGAACCAACCCCGGACCGGCCAACCCCGGACCGGTCCCCGATCCGGGTCCTAAAACGAAAGGGAGGGGGGGGCAAGCGGGGCGGCGCCAAGGGGGCCCCACCCTGGCGCAGCAACGGCAGCCTTTGTCGGCGCCGGCCTCCCCCTAGCCTCGGCCTCTGGCCGCCGCGGCCCCAGCGCTGCCCCCTTGAGCTCCCCGCCCCCACCCTTCTCCTTCACGGTGACGGCCCGCTGTGGCCGGACCCGGGCCCGCTGCGGCCATTTCCATACCCCGCACGGCGTCGTGCACACACCGCGCTTCATGCCGGTGGGCACCGCCGCCACCGTCAAGGGCATCAGCACGCCCCAGCTGGCCGAAACCGGAGCCCAGATGGTGCTGGCCAACACCTTCCATCTGCATCTGCAACCGGGCGAAGCGGTGGTGGCGGCAGCGGGGGGGCTGCATCGCTTTATGGGCTGGTCGGGGCCCCTGCTCACCGATTCGGGCGGCTACCAGGTCTTCAGCCTGGCGGCCATCAATCGCATCGACGATGGCGGGGTGCTGTTTCGATCCCCCCGGGATGGATCCCGCCACACCCTGACTCCGGAAACGTCGATGGGGATTCAGAGGGCCCTGGGGGCCGATGTGGCCATGGCCTTTGACCACTGTCCGCCCTATCCGGCCAGCGAGAGTGAGGTGGCCGAAGCCTGCCGCCGCACCCACCTCTGGTTGGAGCGCTGCGTGGCCGAGCACTCGGGTGCCGGGCAGGCCCTGTTCGGCATCGTGCAGGGGGGCTGCTTCCCCGCCCTGCGCCTGGATTCCGCCCAACGGGTGGCGGCCCTGGATCTACCGGGCATCGCCGTGGGTGGGGTCAGCGTGGGCGAACCGGTGGAGGAAATGCACCGCATCGTGCGCCTGCTGGGGCCCGTGCTGCCGGAGCACAAACCCCACTATCTGATGGGCATCGGCAGCCTGCGGGAGATGGCGATTGCCGTGGCCCAGGGCTTCGACCTGTTCGACTGTGTGCTGCCGACCCGGCTGGGCCGCCATGGCAGTGCCCTGGTGGGGGGCGAGCGCTGGAACCTGCGCAACGCCCGCTTCCGCGAGGATCACACACCCCTTGATGCAGGCTGCGGCTGCCTGGCCTGCCGCCAGCACAGCCGCGCCTATCTCCACCATCTGCTGCGCAGCGAGGAGATGCTGGGCCGCACCCTGCTGAGCCTGCACAACCTCACCACCCTGTTGCGCTTCACCGACGCCATGGCCCAGGCCATCGGCGAGGGCTGTTTTTCAGAGGATTTCGCTCCCTGGGATCCGGCCTCCCCGGCCGCCCACACGTGGTAGGTTCCAGCCATCGTGAGAAGGGCCCAACCGGCCCCAGGACCCATGGCTTTCCCCCTGCTGGCCTCCCTGTCGGCTCCCGCCTCCCTCCATCTTCTGGGTCAACTCCCCGAGGCCTACCAAGCCTTTGGCCCCCTGGTCGACATCCTGCCGATCATCCCGTTGTTCTTTTTGCTGTTGGCCTTCGTCTGGCAAGCCTCCGTCGGTTTTCGCTGAACCCCTCAGCGTTTTTCGCTCAGAACCGCCCGAGCAAACTGGGGCAACGACAGCATGCGGCGCCAGCGCGCCGGTTCCTGAACAAGCCGATACAACCATTCAATCTGCAGGGCCCCCATCCATTGCGGGGCCCTTTTTTTTGTGCCGGCCCAGACATCGAAACTGCCGCCAACCCCCATCCACAAACCCGTGCGGGGTCGGGGCCGTTCCTGAATCCAGACCTCCTGGCGGGGCACCCCCAGGGCCACCA
>Ga0304728_1001502_pt1 | contig 16407 bp, 20 predicted proteins | sample C_130625_MF_Meta_FD_190476 | JGI IMG/M metagenome (GOLD analysis project Ga0304728, IMG submission 190476) | Freshwater microbial communities from Lake Croche, Canada to study carbon cycling - C_130625_MF_MetaG (v2) (version 2) | ecosystem: Environmental > Aquatic > Freshwater > Lake | place... | reverse complement strand
TTTATTTAATTTACATAAAACAAAAACAAATATAAACTTATATTCCTACAATAGACTTTATTGAATGCATTATGCTGTAGCAATAGCGGTCAGGAGGATTGTGCACAACAAGATTCTGAATTGGTGGAAACCCTCGTAAATAGGTTTTTAAAATGGGTTGTGAATAATATCCATTGCGTAGATGTCTGGTTGGCTGCACGGGTTCTTCCACTTGCGGTCGGGTTTCTGGTTGTGACTGAGAAGGTTGTGCCTGTGGTTGAACTTTTTTTTGACCTTGCGACGGAGCTTGTGGCCGAGGAACATCTTGAAAAACAGGAACCACCGCAATGGGGTCAATAATAATCCTGCGAATATTTTTTGTAACATTAGCGCGCCTCCTGCATGCGTTGCAGGTTATGGTTGTGTTGCATTCCGAAGGCATTTTTGTGGTGGTTTGGTTATATTGTCTGTTAAATTCCGATTTAGTTAAGGGTCCGTATGTTTTCCCCAAACACGTGGACATATGAAGCCCAATAAAGATAATAGCTAGGAAACTTGTAGTTGCAAACATTATGTTGATTGTGCAATTATTTTTTTCTTATAAAAGTTTTCAATTTTTTTTTACTGAGATGACCAGCGTCTTCTGTTATAATTTTTTACTAGTAATTTTATTCCGTTGTAAATTTCAAAACGGAATAAAAGTTTTTAATTGAGTGTCTCTTTTAAAATATGTTCACGCAAAAGTTTATTTGCTTGGCTTTCCCATGTTAACTTGGAAGCCCATTCATAATTTCTTTCAATAACTTTTTCTCTCTTGGATTTGTTTTCCATAATTGAAAATAGTTGGTCAATTGCCTTAGATTGCCATTCAGAAGTGGTAGCGTCCCCTTCTACACAAATGCCTCGGTCACTCACAGTATTTTGCAATGCAGCCAATCCATTTGTTATTGCCAAAGTTTTTGAAAGTGCCGCTTCAACTGCAGTTAAACAAAAAGTTTCCATAAATGTGCATGGGTAAAGCCAATATTCTGATGTAGCCCATGATTCTGCAAGAACGCTCTTGCTGACCCAACCGTGGTAAACAATGTTCATTTTCATTTCTTCTCGCATTAGTTGCGAGAGAAGTTCTCTTATTTTCTGCATCATTAAAGGTTCCACTGAATTTACCCATTTACCATTTACATCTGAGTATATATGCAAACTTGCATTGGAATACTTTTCAATAATTCTTGGCCACATTTGAAGCAATTGAAGCAATCCTCGGTTTGGAAAAGAAGAGTAAATGAACTTATTTTCAACCTTGTCAACCTTTGAGAAAGGTTGAGCCAAATCTATAACCGAATCTTGGCCAGTTTTTGCGCTACTTTTTTGAAAAGTAGCAGTGACACCGTAGTAAAAATGAGTAGTTCTATCTTTAAACTGTGGGAATATTTCAGTAAAATATCCAACATGCCATTCACTCAAGCAAAATATTTTTTTAATCTTATTATGAATTGGAATAACAACTCCAGAAGGTGTTAAATCATGCAAAACTAAATAAACATTATCAGTGTTACTGTTAAGTGCGACCGGAATATATTCAGAAAAACGACTTATAATGCAGGTGTCTATTTTAATATTATTAGAAAATGGCGGGTATTGTGCAATGGGTATATAAACAACGTCTTCAAACGTAGATTGTTGCACGCAGTTACAAAATACAATAACCTGAAAATGACCATGTTTTTGAATATAACGAGCCATTTCAATAATATAAGTTTCCGAACCACCCACGCCTTTGGTAAGAATATCAGAACCAGTCCAAGGTTCAAATCCTCCATCCGCTACAAAACATAATAATGGTTTCCCGGTGTTATTTTTAATGTTGAGAGAAATATTCATTTGGTTCAATTTAACAAAAATGTTATACCATGACGTAATAATATTATACATATCGGCATCAGGTTTATTATTCTCCAAAAACAAACGCGAGCATTTTTCTCCTAATTGGTAATCAATAAATTCATAACATAACTGTGTCAAGAACTTTGGCAAGTAATGAAAGCTCAGAGTTGGTTTTAAGGAATATTGGCAATGAATGGGATAACCAACTTCAAATGCTCGTTTAAAATATTCAAATGCAACCCTATGGTTTGACTCCAAATAATAATGAATTCCCAAAAAGTAGAGAGAATCTGGGCGGCTAGTATCTAATTTATAAGCGCGTAAATAAAGTGCTTCACATTCAGGCCAAGGTTTTTGCAACTGAAAATTTGCAATACGAGCTGCTTCAAAAACAGCGTCTATTTTTTCTTGTATGAAACCTTTGCCAGTATGGTTTGCTCTTTTCAAAAAATAATAATAAGCCTTTTCATGATCAGCGAGCAAATTATAAGTTTGCGCCAAGTAGTAATATGTTCTTGGATTATTTGGTTCGTCATCTACTTCCTCATAAAGCAATTTCAAATCTAACTCTTTTCTCTTCATTGTTCTCTCTTCCATATAATCAAACCTTCCATCAAATATATGAGCTCTTGTAGAAGGAATAATAACGTTCATGTTATTTTCTTCTTGAATTACTTCGTGTATTTTAAACTTGTAGCGGAGCTTCTTATCCGTTTTCAAAATGCGATTAGAACCGTATTCAACATCATCGCTTTTAATATACAATGTAAATGAATCTGCAAATTGGTCTCCTCTAACTTCTTCCAAAAATCCACGCAAATCGCCATTAATAACATAGGTGTCATCTAACATTAACGTATATTTGCACACGTCACCCGCCAATTCAAGTAAACGATTTCTACTATCTCGGAAGTTAATAAATTGCTCTTCAAATAATTCGCCCTTTTTCTTTCCGACTAGGACGCGTTTAATAATTTCAACAGTTTCATCGGTGCTTCCAGTATCAAGTATGGTCCATCGGTCAATTAAATGCATATTGGCATTCAACATATCTTCAAACTGTTTTCCGCCATTTTTCACCATAATGCAAAGATGAATCAAATTATCGTAATAAAGTTTACCGTCGTTTCCCTTTATATAATAATGAAATAAATTCAAAAATTCTTCATGAATGCGATAAGGGACACATAAAACCATGTTTGTTCCTGTTAATTCATAAGTGTAAGCATAAGGAGAATTCTGAATAAGTTTTTGACAAACGTTTGTAAGAATAAACGGTTTATAAATGCGAATGATTTCTTCGTCAATGTTGGAATAGTCCTCAGAAAAAATAACCATTCCATTTCCAGAAGAGTATCCCGAAAAATTAAATTCCGCATTTTGCACGCCAAAATTGGCAACATTTGTGCGGATATTTTCCGCTTGTTTTTCGTGATTATTCAGAAAATAAACCTTATCATATTGCGTCGCAACTTTACATCCCAAATAACCTCCATGTGACTGACTGAAAAAAAGGCACCGGGAAGCCAATGACGATAAATCCTTGAGAAGCGAGGCTATTCTTTCGTAATATGCGAGTTTCTCTCTTATTATTAAGTTATTGTATTCATTGTGAATAATTCTATTGAACTCATTAGAATTTACTTGGTAAATTTCTTTATTCAATTCTATATTCATTTTCTAATCTAAAAAATAAATATGTGTTTATATTTATTTTTTTGTAATTTGTATTTCTTCAACTTTTTTGAAAGTGAACTTAGTATTCAGGTGTATGCTTCTTGAATAAACACCCTTGAGAAGTCATACCCTTTACATCAGTTGTTACAATGTTAGGGTTTTGGTTAGCACAAGTTGACATCCAAATTTTTATAATACAGAAATTTTTCTTAGGGGAAATGGTAATTCCGGTTACATTGGCAACAAATGATAATTGTGAGCTAATCGTTTCTCCAACAAGAACATAACTTAGTTCCTTCCAAACTTCGTAAACACTTTTGTTTGAAATCTTATAAGAGAAACAACCGCCCGCCCGATTTTTTGGATCTTCCCAGATTGGCTTTATACCTTCCTTCATCAGGAATAACATACAATTCTTCACCAAAACATCAGGTAGCGTTTCGGCGAGAGCAATCGCCTCTTCAACACATCCGAAGGTGTAAATCTTTTTATAACTACCAATGCTCCAATCGGTATCATGAGGCAGATGCGCCCACATGGTCCATTTGTTTGCTAGTGCATGATATTCGCTACTATCTGTATCTGTTGCCATTGTAGTTTGCGGAGTTACCATTATATTTATAACTGTCAATTTTTTTTTATATTGTTTTTGCTTATTCATTCAATATTTATTCTGAAGCGTCCTGCAATTCATAAGAAAATACAATTTCACCGTCTGAATCCGAATTAGCCTGCAATTTTGATGCCTTATTTACAATATCTAAAACGGTCATATTTGTTGTATCAATATAGACAAATGGAGAAACAGTATAATCGTTTTCTTTAAACAAAATTTCATCCTTTTCAGTAAACGTCTTCATATTTACATTATGGTCAATAACATTCAATTCATATGTTCCAGTAATTTCGTCGCAAACAATATTATGCTGCTTCTTCAATAGATATGAAATCAAAAGAAGATTTATCTTATTTCCAATAATATAATAATTCTCGTTTTCATTTGACAACTTAATTTGATACTTTGCATCATTAAACTTTACTGTTAATGACATAAATGAAAACTTGCACGCTTTATAATCAAAATTCAACGGAAATTTTGGTAATCCAAAGAATAAAACCTTGTTTACCTTTGGTGTGATTTCTGTTACTCTTTCATAATCGGAAAATATAATAAAGTCATACAAGAGAAGCTGATGAACTGCAAGATATTTTTTATTTGTTGAGATCATCACTTGATTAAACTTTATAATATCTATCTCAGAATTTTTATTAAAATTGTCAATAAATGATTTTACAGGTTTAAATGAAGGGTGGAAATATAATTTCTTGGCGCGCATTTCAATGTGAGTGTAAAATAGAATTGTATAGAATGATATGTTTAAAAGAGCGGCGTGGTATTCATTTGGGAAGCAGTATGTCATAAATACATGAAACCCAGCTCCCAGTGTAAAAATGTTAATTATCGTCATTAACTCTAGATAAATTGTATATAAATTTTTAAATAGTTTTGACTTATATACTTTGAAAACTCTCATATGCGGGAGACGTTGAAGAATATGGAAAAAAATTTTTCTTAAACACTGTTGTAGGCTGAGAAACAGTTTTGTTTTCAGGTTGCTTTAAAATATAAACGCTTGTAGTTGTAGTATTTTGTTGAGGAGCTGCACCAATGGTTGCATTTAATCCAAAAATGTATAATAACATTGCAACGACAAACGTCATTAAAATAAATGGTATGAAAACTATAATCCAGGAAATAATGCCTAAACCGCCGTCACATAAACCATTTAATAAAAGGGTAACAAGTATTGCAACAACAAATTTCATAAACGCTGTGTTGTAAAGACCTTTAAACGTATCAATTAAAATTTGTGCAACAGAAAAAACTATATAAATTAATGCAGGAGGGCATAATTTGAACATGGTTAACTTATATTATATCAATAAAAAAATGGTTCGCCGTCCTTTAAATAGCCAACTTGAATTCCTGGGTCACCATCTTTATCTACCGCATAAATTGGTCCATTTTCCTCATTAGTAGCAAAGTAGGTAACATCCTCAATCTCAATTTCAAACACCTCTTCCTCCTCTTCTTCTTCATCAGCTTCGCTTTTGGCATCTTCTTCATCAGCTTCGCTTTCAGCCTCTGTGTCCATCTCATCTTCATCATCTTGCTTATCCTCCACCTCCTCTACCTCCTCTACCTCCTCTTCCTCTAACTCCTCTTCCTCTACATCCTCTTCTTCATCCTCTTTTTCTTCTTCCTCCTTTTCTTCAGCTTCATCCTCCTCTTCTTCCTCCTCCTCTTCATCCTCCTCTTCTTCCTCCTCTTTTTCTTTCTCCGCGTCATCCTCCTCTTTTTCTTTCTCCGCTTCATCCTCCTCTTCTTCCTCCTTTTCTTCAGCCTCTTCCTCCTCTTCATCCTCCTCCTCCTCTTCTTCCTCCTCTTCTTCTTCATCCTCTTCTTCCTCCTCCTCGCTATCACTTGAATCGGGAAGAGAAACGCGAACATTTTTAGATGAAACCTCATTTTGCAATAGAATTTTTTCAATAGTGCAATCATCGTCGCTCTGCGTGTCAGAAACCTCTTCAATGTTCAACGAAATATTCTCCTTAGAAATATTTAGCCGAGTGTTATTCTTCTTTAAGGTTTCAAGCTCAGTCTTATAATATTCCATCTCAGCGCGACACTTTTCAAGTTCTCTAGTTAAATGCGATTGCGTATAATCATAAATTAATTCATGAACTCCGCGCTTAACAACAGCGCTAACATCATTTAAAATTGGTTGAATATCAATAATTGTAGGCAACTGCGACATTACTCTCAGATATTTTATATTAGTAAATTTCGTTTAATATGATTTAGAAAATATTTAATCAATATGTATAACATGGACAATATCACAATTATATGCGAATCAGAAGCGTCTGAAAAAATTCAATTGATAATGCGACAAACTGATTATAATGAGGACGTCGCAAGAGAGAAATTAATGGCTTATAATGATGACCCAATAAAAGTAATTAAAGAGTATATGGGAATCGTTGAAAAACCCAAACCAGCACCAAAATCACTCAATCAAGAAATATATAGACAACTTAGACACAGATTGGATGATTCTATGCGCGATTTTAATGCTAAACAAGACGAAAAGTTAAAACATGATATAGCAATGAATAATAATAGAAAGATTTAATTCCGTGTGACTTATTGTTAGAACAAGCACATGTATGCTTCTGATGAACCTAGATATAATTTGCATAATTTATCCATTTCACCATTGTCCATTACCTTACGAATAGTTTCATTCAATGGTCGCAATAATTCAGGAGTTTTAAAATTAACGGCCCATCCATGTTCATTTAATGAGAAAAACTGCTTAGTAATATTCAATCCATATTTGGGGGCATAATATAATGCTTCCGCGCTATTTGCTACGACACCATCTATCGTATCCGCATTTTTTAAATAGTTTTGAATAGTTTGCTCTAAATCTCCGTCAAAGAATTCCATTTTGCAGTGGTAGTTTGTTTCAATTATTTCGGGAACATTACTTCCTTTTACGCCAATTAAACTAGTTTTAATAATTGTGTCTCTTGTTATTTCACTTTCTGCGCTAGCTTCAATTATAATATTTGTAATAATTCCTTGTAAAAGTTGCAACGAAAATGTAGATATCATTAAAATAATAATAATAATAATAATTGTTTTTGTATTCAACGCTACATTTTGGAACAAGGTTCCTTTTGAACCAAATAACGCGCTAGCAGTAAGCGCAATTGTTCTGTCAAAATTCATTTTTGAACCAGACGTTTTATTTTTAGTTAAAAAATATCCCAAAATGAATGCGACCGCCAATATTGAAATAAAAACAGGTATAAAATAAAGAATAAAGAATTTTAGAATGACGCTAAAATAAATATGTTTGTCTTTAAACATGATAACGCACTTATTGATAAGTATTGATTGAGTGATTGATATTTCTTTTACTCTTTTTAACTCGCTCGCAATTGCGCCTATACCTAAATCATAGTTTCCATCGTTTATTTTTTTAATAAACTCTTCATTATTTTTGGCATCTGTATACGTTTCTTCAAATTTATAATCGGGCATTTCTTGTTTTACTTCTTGCCAAGCATCATACATTAAACCTGTGTGTGTGTCTTTTATTTTATAAATATATGGAGGTTGAATTCTTAATAAAACCTTATATGTTCTTCTTGCATTATTAGTTCTGTCGTGATTTTGATTCTCTTGAAATTGTTCTGAATAAAGCATTTGTCTATATAAATAATACAATATATTTTTATTTTATTATTTATTTTAAGATGACGCCATTCCAAAGCGCTCATTGACTATATTGTTTTTAGTTTGTTGTTTCTTTTGAAGTCTCTTCTTCAATTGGTAATTGTTTGACGGTATAATTTTATTATTAATAATAAAATCGTCATTATCTTCGTGAAATTCTGGTAGAATTCTGGTAAGTGGCTTATCTACAATTAAAAACAAACGCTCTGATTTAAGTAGAGAGCGATATTCTTGTATGGTTAAATTACCATAATAACGCTCCAACATATAATGTGGGTTAGGTGCGGGTTTAATATTCTTTGAGTATTGATATATTTTTGAATAAATGTGATTAATTAAATAGTAACGCTCAAACTTGGTTGAGCTATCAATATTTTCTTCCATTAAATGAGCAGTTGCGCATTCTGGACTGCAAAAACAGCCATAAACATGATATGTATCTTTAATGAAATGCTTTGGAATATAAATCGGTGGATTATCAAAATCATAAGAGCACCAAAAACATGCAGACTTTTTGTCAGAAATGTTGTTAATATGCAAATTGTGTTCAAGAGTTTTGAGTTTTCTCCATATCTCCTTAGTTTCGCAACCGTCGTCATCCTGCATTTCATTATAATTCATATTCTTTATATTTGAAATATTTGTAGAGCCAATAACTTCAGTCGGCGCCATAATTGTATTATCTTCTTCTGGCTTATTAATAATTTCATAAAAACAATCATTTTTGGTTCCTCCAAATGCAAACGATTCTATATTTGAAGATGTAAAGTTTGAGTTGTAATCTCCAGACATTTGTAAATCTTTTGTTGAGCACTTTAAATGCAAGATAACGTTCGGTTTTGTTTCTTTCTGCTCTATAACTGGCAAATTTTGTTGTATTATCTTTCCTCCCTTTGGCTTTCTTCCCCGCTTCTTTCCAGGTGATTTAACAACCACATTTTCGCCTTCGCCTTCGTTGGACTCTTCTGGCTCAACAACTTCATTTTCATCTTCTTCAACTTTCTCACTCTTAAAATCACTAGATATTTGCAATTGAATATTTGAATCTGAAGAAAAAATAACTTTGTTTTCGGGTTCTTTTTCTTTCTCCTTTTCTTTTAAAGCAACCGCTTCATTCTTCGCCTTCTCTTGACTAGCCAATATTTCTTTTTTTGACCTTCTTCCCCTCTTAGGTTTTATCGCTTCCTCCGAAACTTTACTCATTTTATACTATACCTATTCTATTACTAGTAATTTAAATGGTTTTAATAAATATTTAAACAGAAAACTTTCACGCACAATTATTTTTATCATAACAATTTCTGCACACTGGAATATAGCTGTCTGACCCTACTAGCGTCTGATGAGTTTCTTTTGTTAAACGTAGTGAGAATATTCCAGGTTCTCCGTTTTTGCAAATAGAGCACAATGACTTCAATTTTGTATAATCATTACACTTTGGAATAAGGTCTAGCATTTGCCCAAACTTTTTTCTCTCAAAATCGCCATCCAAACCAGCAATGTAAACCTTTTTCTTTTCCTTTACCATATCCAAAACACAATCATATAAATCATCAAAGAATTGACCTTCATTAATCAAGATAACTTCTGCGGAACGCAGTTTCAAATGTTTGCTTGAATCATCGTCAAATGCTTCTTCTACACTTCGGTTGTCCCACACATCTTTTAGATATTTAGTTTGAATGCAAGGAATCATAGTTTTGTCATGAGTGGAAAGCATTGATTCATGATATCTTGTGTCGGAACAGTGATTAATGACTGCAACTGGAATGTTGCAAAAGGAACACTGCTTGTAAATTTCTAGTAGCTTGGATGTTTTTCCAGAATACATGGAACCCATAAATAGTTCTAGATAACCTGCTGTTGTCATTGTTGTTTTTTGATTGTTATCCATAATATTATATAGAATTATTAATTTCAATTTTATTCGTTAATATTTATCTTTTTGGTTTTTTGGTTTGTTTGGAATTTTGGTTTGTTTGGAATTTTGTTTATTAGTTTTATTTTGGATTATATATTAAAAACTATAACATATAATTAAAATAAATGAGTAGCATCCCTTGGGTGGAATTTTATAGACCATCAAAGTTTGATGATGTTGTATTAGACCCGTTGAACAAAATTATCATGAAAAATATTATAGAGACATCTTATTTCCCACATTTATTGCTTTATGGTCCGCCAGGCACAGGAAAAACATCAAGTGTAATGATTTTAATCAACGAATATCACAAAAAACATAATCAGAGAACTAGTGAATTGACAATTACGTTGAACGCATCCAATGACCGAGGTGTTGATATTATTCGCAATCAGATAAGTCAGTTTGTTAATTCAAAAACACTATTTGGAAAAGGTATGAAATTTGTTATACTTGATGAAGTTGACTATATGACTAAAAACGCCCAACAAGCCTTGCATTATTTGATTCAAAGTTATTCTAGCACTGTGAGATTCTGTTTAATTTGCAATTATATAAGTAGAATTGATGAAGGATTACAGAATGAGTTTTTAAGACTCCGTTTCAATCAACTACCAAAAAATGATATTATTCAATTTTTAAAACACATTTCATACAATGAGGGATTGAATATGACAGAAAATTCATTAAATTTAATCCAAAATTTGTACGGTTCTGATATGCGAAGTATGATAAATTTTATGCAGTCAAATCAAAACATTATTGACAGCAAGTTTAATATCATTGACGTAAATGTTTGGGAGACAATATATAATAAATTTATCAAAAAAGCATCCATTGCAGAACTAGATAATTATATTCAAGAAATTAGCATCAATTATAATATTGACAAAAAAAATATAATAAAAGACTTTTTAAATTATATTATTCGTAATAAACCACATGTTATTTCAAGAGATTGTTTAAGATTCATAGAGAATATAATGCATTATCAGGATTGTAAGAATTCTTATTATATTAATTATGCGTTGTCGCGCTTATCATCTTTTGTTTCTAAAGACTCATAGAGACTCATTCGTTTATGCAACTTAAGCATAAATTCATTGGGTGGGGAACTCTTTGAAGGGTCAAAACAGTTTTGTTTTAAACCATATGAGACGTCTTTGCTGTTAAAAGTTGATGTAGATAAGTTTTTGGGAATTGGAATGAGATTACTCCTTTCATGGATGATGCGCACTTTACAACCAAGCATTTTTATTCTATAAGATTAGAAAATAAATTTGAAATAGATTAATTTAAAGAATATAAAGCCAACGATAGAAGTATCCTTATGGCTAAAACCATGGCAATGACTATAGATGACGAATGGAAAAACTTTATATCACCTGATTATGATGAGGGATTATCAGACGATATTGATGTTGACGGCGATAATGAAATTATTTCCAATCTAGATTTGGAACTTTCCGAGGCGCCTAAAGCAACTGATATTTATATCTCAACCAAGTCAAAAATTGCTTATTTAAATAAGGAAATTAATTTAAAGGACGTTTTCTGGAACGTCCCAGTGATTCCTTACGCCAAACCCGCAAATGGTGTCATAAAAAAACAAATGAAGTTTAATTCTCTGTGCCAAGAAGAATTGGATATTGTCGCAGAGAATCTAAAGAAGGAAACTTATTATGAGCAGCAAATCATCACCAGCATTAACAACCCAAATGGGCGAATCAAATTCAAGGATATTAGAAAGGTAAGCGTGGGAATCTCCAAGAAGGACATCATGAGCTATCGTTGCAAGAAGAAGAGCGCATTTTACAATTGCTTTGTTATGATTATGCGTATTAAAATCAAAGACGCATTCAAGGAATTTCATATCAAAGTGTTCAATACAGGAAAAATGGAGATTCCCGGTATCCAAACGGATGAGATATTTGAAGAGGTATTGAAGAACATTATTCAAAATCTTCAGCCTCATGTCAAGGATAAGCTTGAATACCTGCAAACAAGTGACACTGTTCTTATCAATTCAAACTTTAATTGCGGATTCTATATAAATCGTGAGGTATTGTTTGATATTCTCAAGTTCAAATACAATATTCACTGCATTTACGACCCGTGTTCTTACCCCGGGATTCAGTGCAAATTCTATTTTAATCCTCAACTGACAGTTCAAACTGGAAGCCAAATTTCGCAGGAGGACAAGGATAACAAGAAGTATAACAAGATTGTTGAAGTAAGTTTCATGATTTTCAGGACAGGTAGCATTCTTATTGTTGGAATGTGCAATGAAGACGTATTATTCTCTATTTACGAATTCTTGAAGGTTTTGTTGTGCGCAGAGTTTCATAAGATTAATCAGAAGCTAATTACTGCTGAAAACAAAATTTCAAAGGATAAGAAGAAGAAGATTCGGCGCAAAGTTATCCAGATTAACGTTGAAGTATAAAATAATATAGTTGTTATTTATTAGAAAGTTTTTTCACGTAAATAGCTAAATAACCGCCTATCAAAGCTTCTGTTATTGTAATGAACCAATAATAAATATCGCTTTGCGTCCATTGATATCCTACATCAAAATCGCCGAAAACAACTTTGCTTACTAATGACCCTATTATAACGGACATTAATAAGTGTGGAATATTGGATAATTTATTTGGTATAAGAGCGCCAATATATCCGGCAATAATTGTTACAATCACCTGTGTATAGTTGTATTTATTTTGCGACAAGAACATATACATTATAGATATATTTTATTTGGGTTTATTTAAGCCAACATCCATTTAATAAATTTCTCGGATGATTCTTCCAACTTTGATTCGCAGTTTGCGTCGGAAAATTTTTCACAAATCTTTGCGTCAGTGATTTTATTTGCGGATTCTGGTTTAATTTTTGAATACTTTTGGATAAAGAGGTCAACCAATTCATAATATTTGTTAATACATGTGGTTTTACTCATCAAACTTATAAAATTTTCTATGGTTGTGTATTCTTGTATTGAAAACTTGTATTTTAACAACTTGTTACATATAGTTTCCATTTGTTTTACTAAATTGATAATAATTTTATTTTTTTCAGTTATCTTCATTTCTCTCAAAGTAAAGTATATCACATTCTTAAAAATGCAAATATTCATATTAAGTATATCAAGCTTTTCAAGTGTGTCCTTGGTCGGTTCTGTCAGATTTTTACGACAATCAGTTGATAATTCAAATATTGTTTTTTTATAAACAAACATTGCAGCGTCACGCGAGCTTAGATTCAAAAAAGTGTGCTGGTCGTCGGATATTTGACCAATAAACTCTACGTAAAAATAAAATGACCTTTGTCCGTGATAATACGACATGTCAACATTTCTAGAATAATATAATATGAGTGTAAAAACGTGCGTAATTGTTTCTATTCCTCTTTCAATAATGAATTTGCTGTATGCCGAGTTTTTTATACCAATATTATCAACAATAAAGTTCAGATATTCTATTAAGAGTGTATTGTATTTGTTTACAATGTCTCCTATTGTATTACTTAATTCGGTTTTATAATTATTAGAATCATTCAATGAATAATGATTAATGTTATTATTATTATTTATCGTTATTACAGAGTTCATTTTATATTTTATCGAAATATTAAATTTAAATACTTTTATCTAATAAGTATTTAAAGACTTTTAAAACTTCTTTAATATAAATATGTCTGTTGAACAACCCAAAACTGAAGCATCTAATTATAGATTACCCAGTGACATTACTTTAAGGCACGCCGCAAAATTGGCCATCGTTGAAGATAAGCCAGTTATGATGGATTATTGGTCCGTCTCCCTTGATAAGAAGGCGCTTGTTGGCGTTAAGGAGACCGGTGAGAAGTTGTTGGTGAAGAGTGAGGATGAGTACACATCACCTATTGCCAAGTTTTACAAGAGTGGAACCGAGTTTATCATTATTACTGAGAACTCCATCTACTTGGTGTCTTCTGACATCCCCACTAGGAAGATCTCCTAATCCACTTTTAGAAAAAGTGGAGCAAAATGGATCAAAATGGAACAAAAAAATTGAAATGAAATATTTTAAAGGTAAATATTTCATTATAATAAGATGACAGAACTTGAAACAACTAGCATAGAATTAAATGAAACAATGGTTCATGTAATAGAAGATTTTAGTTTTGGCAATCTTCCAAAATCAGCGATTATAGAAATTTATAAAGACGGTAGAGCGTTTTCGCATTTTATTGAACCATGGCTAGCAGAAAATTACCCTTTAAATCATGTAAAGGGTTGCAAAAAATATGACCACACAGACCTTAACGATGCAAATGTAAAGTATGACCAAAAAACATTTACGGCACGCGGATGCAAGTTTATGCCATCAAATATGATTGGCGAAGGGAGGTCATTTAATAAGGAAGTATTTGAAGAGAAAGCAAAGGAATTAATATACATTATTGTCAGCAACGTTAATTTCCCTGAAATAAAAATTAAATTTGTAAAAGGTATTGACCTTATAGTTGATTATCCAACTGGCGCAATTCCATCAAAGGACTTTGTTAAATTCTTTAATTAGCTCCTGTTTTGATATAGACCTTGGTCCAACGGTATTATTAAAATCGTATGTTATTGTTGACAATTTTTGTATGTTTTCATCCACACTCGCATTATTGTTTGTGAATTTTATAAAATAATGTGCTTGAAGTCCCTTGTCTTTAGTGTTTTTATCTACCGTTCCTGCCTTGCCACCAACGCGTATAAATGAAATGTCTGGGGATTCATCCTTTTTAACAAACTTAAAATGAATGGGTTCCAATTTCTCAATGATTTCTCTATTATGCATCTTTTTTTCCCATATTTGAAATATACACGGAACATTGTGCTCTGAACCATTCACTAAAAACGATTTATTGGGCAAGTCAGCTTCATAAATTAGATGAAAATTTAATGGGAACGTCTTTTTTAAACTATCTTTTTTGAAGCTTTTGGGTAATATAAATGATATACTACTGCAAAACTCACACGATTTCTTAATGAATTTAATAGCCAATGACGATTGGCGTCCAAATGGTGGATTTCCTATAATGTGGATGCGTTCAAATTTGTTTTTAACGTCGGTGTAGTTGAATTGCAAATAATCTTGCTTTACAATTTCTTCGTTTTCCGGCTCCAAATCATAAAACGCATGATTGTCTGTTAATCCTTTAATAGCTGAAATAAAAGAACCATTTCCAGCGCTTGGTTCTATTATTAGTTCGCTTGAATTTATTTGAATGTATTTTTTAACAATCTCAACGCATAAGTCAACTACAGTGTTCTTTGTATAGTATTTGTCAATAGTGTTGCGATTTACTCCTTTGGTTTGTTTGGTTTTTTTTGTTTGTTCTATTTCCATGTATGTTGTTATCTTCTCGTTATTTGCGTCTTTATTTAAATCAATTTTATTATTTAAATAAACCATTTTTGTTTTTGTTGTTATATTATGATATTAATTTTTTATGTCGTTTTAAGGACTGTTATCCAATATCAATTCAGAATCTTTCTTGTTTCCGGTTTTTGGCTTTTGGTTTCTTAATGCCTTTGTAACCAAATGAAACATACTGACCGCGTAACCAACTAAAATAATTAAAAATGCAAAAATATCGCTGTTTGTAATTTTCTTCTTCAAATAGAATCTATTTATAATTAATAAGTAAGTGAACTGTAGAACAATGAGTAAAAATGTGTCTTGTGTTGGTGATGCTATCCCATGAGTATGTCCAATATCTATCGCAAATGTCGTGAACAACCAATTTGACCAGGCAAACGGTATCGCCATTGAAAATGCTTGCCAATAAGTAAGGTTTGTATAAGGGAGTGTCACATATTGACCCCACATACTTAGTGCTTGGCCTATTGCAAACAATATATAGTATAAAACATAATACACAGTTTTAGAATCAAATGTCATCTTTGTTAAAATATACTAATATAATTTAATTTTATCATTTTAATATAAATGGTCTCTCTTCACAAAGTATTATTATGGGTGCTTCTTAATATATTAGTTGTCACCACTGTTATGTTGGCAATGTTTTTACAGACCACGTTTAAAGGCACTGATGCAACTATGTATCATAAATTGATAACATCAGAATTTTGGGCTACTATGGAATGGCTGTTTGTTGTTCCTATGCAACGTCTCGGTTACACATTCTTAAATCCAGCACAAATGGCATTATCTTCTTATGTTTTTCAGTTTATGGGGCAACTATTTAGCAATCAATTTTGGTTGAATGTTGCGACGACAATTGATGATTATGTCGGAATGATATTAATTTTATTTGGAATGGCTGTGTCTAAATTTGTATTGCTTGGGTAAGCAAAGTTCTTTTTTATTTTTATTTTTTATTTTTATTATCACAATAATATAACAATCAATGCCGAATGGAAGTTTTTGGGTAGGTAAAGGTGGATTTAATTATACACCTTTGGACATTTAAAACGCTGATTTTATAGATAAAGTTTCAATATTTTTGCGAGATATTTTTTATTATATCGTATCTAAACTAAATAACCCTATTAATTGAGCCATCTGTATCCATAATATAGCCCCGGAATCCGAGTGTAGGATACTTAGTTTTTAACTGTGTCTGTAATTCTTGTAATTTA
>Ga0304728_1001500_pt1 | contig 16419 bp, 14 predicted proteins | sample C_130625_MF_Meta_FD_190476 | JGI IMG/M metagenome (GOLD analysis project Ga0304728, IMG submission 190476) | Freshwater microbial communities from Lake Croche, Canada to study carbon cycling - C_130625_MF_MetaG (v2) (version 2) | ecosystem: Environmental > Aquatic > Freshwater > Lake | place... | reverse complement strand
ATCACTGCGTCGTCCTGCGCGCTTGGCACTGGAATTCCTATCAGCGGTGTCGCGGGCGATCAGCAAGCTTCATTGTTCGGACAAGCGTGCTTTGAACCAGGCATGGCCAAGAACACCTACGGAACTGGCAGTTTCGTGCTCATGAACGTCGGCACAACTTGCCCTCCCCCGGTCGAAGGGTTGGTGACCACCGTCGCATGGTCGCTGCCTTCGGCAACGGGTGCTTCGCAACTCACCTACGCCTACGAGGGCGCAATCTTCGTCACTGGCTCGGGCGTGCAGTGGCTGCGCGATGGATTGCACGTAATCGAAAATTCAAATGAGGTCACCGCTCTTGCCTCATCGGTCGCCAGCACCGATGGCGTCGTCGTGGTTCCTGCATTCACCGGGCTCGGAAGCCCATGGTGGGATCCCTACGCACGCGGAACCATTCTTGGAATCACCCGAGGAACAACCGCTGCGCACATTGCGCGAGCAATGCTTGAGTCAATCGCTTTTCAAACTCGCGATGTCGTCGATGCGATGACCAACGCGGGCGGCCTCGAACTCCGATCATTACGAGCCGATGGCGGAGCAGCAAGCGATTTCGTGCTGCAACTTCAAGCCGATCAACTTGGAGTACCGGTTCATCGACCAACAGTGCCCGAGACCACCGCACTCGGTGCCGCTTACCTCGCTGGCCTTGCCGAAGGGGTCTGGGGCTCGCTCGATGACATCACCGCAAATTGGGCAGTAGATGTCACCATCGAGCCAACTACTGATCGCACACTCATCGACCTTGGCCACCAGCAATGGTTACGAGGGGTCGAGCGTTCCCGGGGTTGGGCCAAGGAATCACCAAACACCTAATCGCAGCTCAGCCCCTCGCTGATGGGTGTTGCTGGCGTGCCGCAACCGTCAACTCTCGAAACCTGGTGTCAACGATCCGAGCCAGAGCGGCCGCTTGCCTCCGTTCGCGAGCCCGGAACGATTCGCCGTTCCGGCCCATCACCAGCGCACGTCCAGCCGCCGGCAATGGAGCCCAGACCATGTCAGAAGGTCCGGCGTCGCCATCGGAAACTCGGGCCGACGACTGGCTTCCTGCCACAAACGCCGCGATCCACGCCGCAGGCGGACATTCACCAACTTCCGCAACGATGGAACCATCGGCGAGGTCGAGAACAACACCCCAATGAGCCCCAACGGTTCGAACACCGTGAACACACAGTTCGTCGATTGCTGCCGACGGGGTGGGCGCACCGACCAAGAGCGCGGCAGTTTCCAGCGCATCAACGCGCGGATCGTGCAGAGCTTCGGCCGCAGGACGAATGCTTTCGACATCGACTCCGTCAACCTGATGGACCTCGGCAACCAACAACTCAACCAGCGCGTTGTCGGGAAGTTCCACAACGAGTTCATCGATTGCACGTCTGGCACCGCGCTCAAGAATGTCGATACCAGTTACATCGCCACCGACCGCGCCAATTCGACTCGCCAGTGCGCCGAGCGCACCCGGACGATCGGGCATCCACACTCGAAGGATGTAGGTCTGAGTCATGGCAGCACCCTAAACATCGAGGATGAACGCCATGTTTCCGAGGCACGACATCAGCGAGAACTCCGCTACTCCCGCCGCCGCGGAACGTGCAGCTATTGGCCGTCGAGGCGGGTCAGCGCACGACGCAGATTGCGCACGGCCTGCTGGGTACGCTGCTCGTTTTCGATGAGTGCAAACCGCACGAAGCCTTCGCCACCGGGGCCAAATCCGACGCCCGGGGATGCCGCAACGTTGGCCTCTTTGACGAGGAACGACGCGAATTCAATCGACTTCATTTCGGAGTACTGCTCGGGGATCGGCGCCCACACGAACATCGTGCCCTTCGGCGGTTCGATGTCCCAGCCGATGCGCTTGAGCCCGTCGCACAGATAGTCGCGACGCGATTGGTAGATCTCGTTGACTTCCAGCGGAAAATCGGCGGCCTCGTTAAGCGTGACCGTTGCGGCAATCTGAATGGGCTGGAACGTGCCGTAATCGAGATAGCTCTTGAACTTGGCCAAGGCTGCGACAACATCGGCGCGACCGAGCATGAACGCGACGCGCCAACCAGCCATCGAGAACGACTTCGTCATTGAGTAGAGCTCAACAGCAACTTCTTTGGCGCCTTCGGCCTGGAGAATTGAAGGCGGACGGTAGCCATCGAAACCAATGTCGGCATAGGCGTTGTCATGAACCACAACGACATCGTGCTCACGGGCGAAGTCGACGACCTTCTGCATGAACTCAAGATCGACACATGTGGTGGTTGGGTTATGCGGGAATGACATGACGATGACACGCGGCTTGGGCCAGGAGTATTCCCACTGCTCACGAAGATTGTCGAAGAAGTCTTGACCCGTTCCGAGAGGAACCTCGCGAATGTCGGCACCTGCGAACAGCGGACCGAAAATGTGGATCGGGTACGACGGTGATGGAACGAGCGCAGCATCGCCCGGCTGCAACAGCGTCCACATGAGGTGCGAGAAACCCTCTTTGGCGCCAATGGTGCTGATGACTTCAGTATCGGGATCGAGCGTGACCCCGAACCGATGCTGGTAGTACCCGGCGATTGCTTCACGAAGTTTCGGAATGCCGCGGCTTGCTGAGTATCGGTGGTTTCGAGAATTGTGCGCAGCCTCGGACAACTTCTCAACGGCAATGTCCGGAGACGGGAGGTCGGGGTTGCCGAAGCCGAGGTCGATGACGTCGTGGCCGGCTCGGCGTGCCTCGATCTTCAACGAATCGATAATCGTGAAGACATACGGCGGCAGCGAAGTAATTCGGCGGAACTCCATCCGGGCGAGGTTAGTGGAGCAGCGCGGCGCCAATGGCACCCGCCAAGGGCCCCGATTGGGCCGGCTCGATGCGAGTACGACGCCGAGAACGCCCACCGAGAACCTCATCGACGAAGAGTTGCCGCGTCCGATCGAGGTACAGATCCGACACCGAAACCAGTCCCCCGCCAATCACAAAGAGTTCGGGGTCGAGCACATCGGCCAGGTTGGCCAATCCCCGAGCCAGCCATTGCGCGAAATCTGCCCACACCGCAAGAGCGTCGTCATGTCGTGCGCGGGCGAGGCCCACAAGACGTTCACCCGTGATCGCTTGCCCGTCGGGAGCAATGTCGAGACCCCGCTGTTGTGCCAACCACACCAGCCCCGCCCCCGATGCGTAACGCTCCCAACATCCGCGTCGGCCACACACACAAAGTGGTCCACTGGGGTCGATGCACATATGACCCGGTTCGCCAGCGAAGCCGTGCGCGCCGCGACGGACTGCACCGTCAATCGCGACTCCCCCGCCGATACCGGTTCCAAGGGTTACGAGGACGACATCCTCAACACCTTGAGCGATACCAGAGGACATTTCTGCAACCAGCGCGCATGTGGCGTCGTTGTCGATTCGTACCGATGCATCGAGTTCACGCGCAACTGCATCGCGAACCGGGACATCGATCATGCACTGCAGATTGGGAGCGGCGCGCAACACATCACCATCGTCAACCAAACCAGCAAGACCGACACCGAGATGGCCTTCAACCCCGCATCGTCGGGCTAGCGCGACGAGTTCGGCAATGACTCCCTCGGCTGACGATGGGGTCGAGACCTCATGCTGAGCGAGAACTTCCGTGGGCCGTGACCGATCAACGGCAACTGCCAGCATCTTTGTGCCGCCAACATCGATACCGACCAGTCGTTCACTCACAGGTGAATGATTAGTCCATCAGAGCAGAGTTGTTGGAGTTCATGTCTGAGGTTGCGCTCAGTAGCGGAGAAGAGCACCAATACGACCGTGCACGTCAAGGTCGGCATTCGCTTCACACGTCACGACGTGCGCCCCCTCAAGCAGTGCGGCATCGACCGCGTCGCTGACAACGTCGTCGACGCGTTCCATTTCCTGCCCATCGACTGGACACTTCGGACCTCTCACAGCAAGAGCCCCGCACGCACACAACCAACCCGATTCCTCAAACCCGTTGGAGACAAGAAGCGTTGCGACCCTGCGTTCGTTCAACGCTCCGAGCACGGGACCAAGGCCAGCGGTGCCTTTCTTGCCAGTTCCGATCGCATCACGAAGTTTCTTGACCGCCAATTGCTCACGTTCAAGTTCCACAACGTGCTCAATCTCGAACGCAGCCTTGGCAATTTCGGTTTCGTTCGCGGCCACCGGAACATGAATGCGGGGCGCCAACCGTTCACGCAGGTAGGGATGCAACTCGTGTTCCACCGCCGCATAAACCTCGTCAGTCGCCCCGATACTTAAACGACCAAAACCCCGCTCTTGCAACAGGCGAAATACCGCTTCGGTCGAGTGACGGAAATGCTGATGCGCGAGTTCATCGATGTGGTGCTGCTCACGCTCTCGAGAGCCTCGACTCGCATCATCTCGGCGGTCGTACTCACGCGGAAGGGCTTCGAAAAGTTCTGTTCGCTCGACAACTTCACCGAATTGGAAGATGAACATACGTGCCCGTTGCCGATCAACAAGCAACACGCCAAGGGGCTCGAGAGCATGAACGATCGCCTCAAGCGGCGCCACAACCGGAGACTGATTCACCGAAAGCCGATTCGCGACCGAAACTGGGAGCCGAATGACTTTCCAATACTTTTTGTCTGCGCACGAGAACATGGCGAGTCCACGAACACCGTGTCGATCGAGTTGCTCAGCCACGTAGTTAGACATCAGCGCGAAGTCGGCATCAAAGTTTTGGCCAGGATGCGATGCGAGCAACTGCTTCTTCAACGACGCAAGTTCGAGCTGGTAATCCTTCGGCCGAATTTGTCGGCGACCATCAACATCGAGGTAACAACTCACAACGGGTGTGTCGGCGCTTTTGAAACCTGCCAATTCCTTGATCGTTGCCTCAGTGATCACGGTCATGGAGCCTCCTCAGTTATTGAACTACTTCAACTGAGCGTATGCCTCTGACTCACGCCGCGCTCAGGGACTTTCGTCGGTTCGCTCAGGATCGCGAGTCACGTCTTTCACGACATTGGCGGCCACGCGTTGCGCTTGTTGCGCAATGACAGACACGACGCCGACAACCCGTTCGGTTGCAGAAGGGTCATCAAGTAACGCTTCAGCGGCGTCGAGAAATGATCGACCCGCTGCGATGAGCTCTCGGGCTGCTGCCCGCATTGCTTCTTCGTCGGGCGCCATTGAACTGGAGCGTCAGTCTTCGTCGCTCGGACGAGGAGAACCTTCGACCCGAGCCTTGAGCTCTCCGAGAGCGGTCTTGATGATGCGACCTTCAGCGCGACGCTTCACGAAGCCTGGAATTGGATAGACCAAATCGATGGCCAGTTCGTAGACGACGTCGGTGACTGCTCCGTCTTCGGCGGCGGTGAGCACATAGGCGCCATCGAGTTCACGAGGAAGATCGCCTTCGACAAGTTCCCAGCCCAAACGATTCGGTGCTGCGGCGTAGTCGTAGCGGAGCTGATAGGTGGTGCTTCGTCCCATGGCCGCCGCACGAAACTCGACCACGATTGCGCGGCCATCGGCATCGGTCTCGACAACGGTGACCTCTTTGAGATCGCCGGCCCACTCGGGATACGACGTGAAGTCGACCAACGTTGCGAAACAGCGCTCAACCGGTGCTGCAATTCGGATCTGCTCTTTGGCCTGTTCGGACATGTCCGTACCCTACTCCGCCCCTACTCGGCGTCGTCTGCTGGCTTCTTCGGCGCCGACTGTTTGTGAACACGCCGAGCTTCCTCACGACGCCCGGCGCGGCTGGGCTCTGGCGTGCGCTGCGGAAATGTGCCGTAGGCCGCGACCCATAGCCCGGTGAAGCCAAGTGCCCACATCGGCGCGAGCACTCCGAAGGCCAAGCCCGTGTAGAGGTGGAGCGACGCGACAACGATTGATGCCACTACCTGCACCGTCAGCGAAATCATCAGGATCGCCTGCACGCGTTTCGGTGCAGATCCCGAAGCGAAGAAGAGTCCGCCGATTCCAATCGCTTCGGTCCGGCTTCGGTCAATGGCCCGAAAAAACGCGAGACCAAAGACGACCATTCCGACGAAGAATTCAAGGAGCGAGACGGCGACATAGGCGCCGGTAAGTGCTCCCTGGAAAATCGATGCAGCGAGACCAAGCAGAACGAACATCGCCGTTCCGACAACAGTTGCTCGGAGGATGCCGGTACCGGCGATTACCTGCGGGGATGCCGACTCGCTCGGATCGCCCTCAATGTTCTTTTCGTCAGTCACGTCAGGACCCGATCCGTTCCAGTTCTCGGTGCAGCAATGTTGCCAGTCGATCGTGTGTGAACTCGGCACTGGATCGAGCCCGACCAGCATCACCCAACTTCTGGCGAACCGCGTCATCGTCGAGAAGTCCCTCGAGTGCCTTCACCACAGCTGCGACATCTCGGGGTTGTTCGACGACGATGCCCGTTTGACCATCGACCACGGCTTCGGCGGAACCGCCACTGCGACCGGCGACGACTGGCACTCCGCAAGCTGCGGCTTCAAGAAACACAATTCCGAAACCTTCTTGTTCGAGTCCTGCCCAACGATTGCGGCACAACATTGCGAACACGTCAGCAGAGCCCAGAAGAGGAACAAGATCAGCGTCATCCACGCGCCCTAGGAATCGGACCGGTGCGCCTCGGTGCTTCGCACGTCGTTCGAGCCGCGAACGATCGCGACCTGAACCAGCAATTGCAACCTGCAACGTGGGCCATCGCTTCGCCAACTCAGCGCTTGCATCAATAAGGATGTCGAAACCCTTTCGGGGCACAAGACGGCTCATGCCCAAAATCAGAGCTGCGTCGGGATCAAAACCAAGACGATTCCGAACTCCACTGCGTTCTTGTTCTTCTAAAGGAACGAAACGGTTCGTGTCGACACCAGGCGGGAGGACGATCGTCGGAAGATCAATGCCCGCGCATCGACGAGCTTCCGCCGCCGGATAACCGCCTGCGGCAACGACGACGTTTGCGCCCCTTAAGACACGTCGCAACACCGACGCTGCGATTGGGAGACGACCTGGAACGGTGACTTCCGCTCCGTGCACAACGACGCCATAGGGACGTTCGAGCCATGGCCCAAGAACGCCAAGCGGCACGGCCGGATCGAGCAGAACGAGATCGACGTCGAGCTCGGCCGCGAGGCGATCGATACGTCGGGCTAGTGCCCGCGTCGGCAACAGCACTTTCGAAGAATCGCGTTCAATTCGAATTGGTTGTTGCGCATCGAATGCTTTTGCTCCGCGATACGGAGTCGTGAGCACGGTCGTCGATTCGGGCGGAAGTCGGCGCCACAACTCCCACAAATAGTTCTGAATGCCGCCAACCTTCGGCGGGAAATCGTTCGTCACAAGAAGGTGCTTCATGTTCGCACCTGCGCTCGTTCGTTGAGCCGGCGCAGGGCCCACTGCGCGTGTTCCTGCAACATTTCGTCGTCAGCGCCAGGCGCTGCGAATCTCTCGACCTCTGCGCGGACTTCGATCGATTCCGGATCGGCCGAATTTCCCAGCGCAAGCAACGCATTGCGGCGCAAGTAGCGGGGATCGCGGCGCGGGATATACCAACGGCCAAGTTGCGAAAGAAGTTCATCGTCTTCGGCCTGCAACATCCACAACAAATCGACCCATGACGACGACGCGTCGATGATTTCCTTCGCTTGTGGACTGCGCCGCGCAGGAGGACACACTTCCTGACACTCATCGCATCCGTAGATGCGATCGCCGAGCGCTTCACGAAACTCCAACGGGAACGTGCCTTCCGCCTGAACTAACCAGGCAAGACATCGGCGAGCATCAACGACGCCTGGAGCGACGATTGCTCCGGTCGGACAGCCATCAAGGCAACGTCGACAGGTGCCACACCCATCGGGTACTGGTTCGGAAGGCGAAAGGTCTGCATCGGTCACGATCGAGCCGAGAACGACCCAACTTCCGTAACCGGGCACAAGGAGGTTGGCGTTATGGCCGAACCACCCCAACCCGGCGCGCTGAGCAGCGGCGCGATCGACGAGCGCGTTGTCATCGAGCACGACACGAGTGCGATGACCAGCCGCTTCAAGAACGGCGGCGACTTCGTCGAGCGCCGAACGCAATACTGCGTAGTGATCGGTGATCGCATAGCGGGCGACGCGTCCCGCCGGAGCTTCGAATGAGGGTTCGCTCACCGCACCAGCGGCATAGGGCAATGCACCGACGACAATGGATCGGGCCCCCTCGAGGATTCGCGCCGGGTCAGTTGAACGCACCGGATCGCGATAGGTAAACGCCATGCCTCCGTGGAGGCCCTCGGCTTTGCGAGTCTCGAGTGCTTCTCGAGTATCGACAAAGGGTTCGACCGCCGCGACACCGAGAGCGACAAGTCCCGCACGCTGGGCCGCATCGTTGAGTTCGTCGATGAGACCGGGCGCGTTCACGCCCCCATTGTCACAGGTGAAGTGATCAGCCCGTGCGGTGGCGAGGCTGCGGGGAGCTACCCGGGCGCCCTCGGTGGCGAAGTTCGGGCACGAGGCCTGACTCGGCCAGCATTTCGAGTGCCCGATACTCGTTGAGGTCGACCACGACAGCGTCGCCGGGCTCTCGGGAGCAGATGAACGACACGACACAGTCGCCACAGGCATCGGTGTGCTGCATGACGCAGGTATCGCAATCGATCGTGAAGGAAGGGGAAGGTGTGTCCATACCGAAATCCTGCCGAACGGGTGAGACAGTCCCCCGGTCTACGCTCTGCACCGTTCCTACGCACCGGGGGGTCGCATCATGGAAGTTCCCGTCGCCACACCGACAACACGCCAGAAGGTCATCGGCCGCCAGTTCCGCACCGAGCCCGACGGCACCCGGGTCTATTTGCGCCAATGCCCTCTGTGCGAGTGCATGTGCGGCCTCGAGGTCCACCTCGATGACGACGACCATGTGAAGGTCATCCGCCCCGACCGCGACGATGTTTGGTCGAAAGGCTTCATTTGCCCCAAGGGCACCACGCTCGGCCGTTTGCACGAAGACCCCGACCGCATCCGCGTCCCCATGATCCGTGAAGGCGAAACATGGCGCGAGGTCTCATGGGACGAAGCGTTCGCAAAATGCGAAGAACTCCTCCACGGCGTCTTGAACGAACACGGCATTGAATCGATGACTGCGTTTATCGGGAACCCTGCCGGCCACTCGTTCAGCATCAGCCGTTACGGCGCGCTGCTCATGGGTCAGGCCAACTTCCCGATGATCTACTCCGCTGGCACCGTCGATCAGTGGCCGAAGAACGTTTCATCGATCTTGATGTACGGAAACATGTGGAAGATCCCCACAGTCGACATCGCTCACACCGATTACTGGGTGATCATGGGCGGCAACCCGCAGGCATCGGGTGGCTCGCTACTTGCCAGTCCCGATCAGCTCGCACAGATCGACGGCATTAAGGCGCGCGGCGGTCAGGTCATCGTTATCGATCCTCGCCGAACAATCACTGCCGATCATGCAAGCGAATGGCTTCCCATCGTTCCCGGCACCGACGCGGCCTTCCTCCTTGCCATGTGCAACGTGATCTTCAGCGAAGGACTTTTCACCCTCGGAAATGTCGAGGGTCTTGTCGAAGGCGTCGAGCAAGTTCGCGAAGCGTGCGTCGACTTCACGCCCGAACGAGTGGCGGACTTCTGCCGCGTGCCGGCCGACACCATTCGTCGGATCGCACGCGACCTCGCCAATGCCGAGCGCGGAGGCCTCTACGGCCGTATTGGTCTGTGTAATCAGGAATTCGGAACGCTTGCTTCTTGGCTAGTCGATGTTGTCAACATCATCGCCGGACAGTTCGACAAGTCGGGTGGCATGTTGTTCGGTAAGCCCGCCGCCAAACCGCTTACGTGGGTACCCGACACCAAGATCATGGGCGAGCCCGAATTTGGCCGTTGGCGCAGTCGAGTGCGCGGCGCACCCGAAATTCTCGGCCAGGTTTCGTGTTCGTGTTTGGCCGAAGAAATTGCAACGCCAGGCAAAGGCCAAATCAAAGCGCTGATCAACATCGCTGCGAACCCCGCTCTTTCGGTTCCCGATTCGCAGAACCTTGAAGACGCACTCCCACTGCTCGACTGCCTCATCGCCATCGACTGCTACATGAACGAAACCACGCGTTTCGCACACGTACTTCTTCCCGGCCCGTCACCACTCGAGTCACCGCACTTCGACGAACTCATGTGGGCATGGTCGATCGGCACTGCTTCAAAGTGGAGCGACCAATTGTTCGACACGGGCGAGGACTACGTGCCTGAATGGGAGATCATGGCTCGCCTCGGTTGGCTCTGCGCAGGCAACAAGGATGCAGACTTCGATTTCGAAGCACTTGACGATGGTTGGTTCACCACCATGTGTCACATGTACGGACGCGATCCCGAAACCACGCTTCCGCTTTATGACCATGGCGGCCCCGAGCGAATGATCGATCTGCAGTTGCGCATGGGCCCGTGGGGCGATCGTTACGGCGAAGATCCCGACGGCCTCAACCTTCAAAAAGTGAAAGACGCAGTGCACGGTGTCGACCTCGGCCCGATGGTTCCCAACCGACTTACCGAAGTCATCGGTACGCCATCGGGAAAGATCGAACTGGCCCCCGAGTACATCCTCAGCGATCTTCCTCGCCTGAAGAAGGCACTCGACCGCGATCCCGATGCCTATGTGCTTGTAAGTCGCCGCAACATCAAGTCAAAGAACACTTGGATGCACAACATCAAGGTGTTGGTGAAAGCGGGCAATCGTTGCACGCTCATCGTGCATCCCGACGACGCGACCGAACTTGGTCTCGCCGAGGGTGCAAACGCTCGTGTCACAAGTGAAGCTGGCTCTATCGAGGTTCCGGTTGAAATCAGCGACGAAATGATGCGTGGCGTTGTGTCCCTGCCTCACGGTTGGGGTCACGACAAAGCAGGCACTCGCCTCTCTGTTGCTCGTGAACATGCCGGCGTGAACTCCAACCTGCTTGCCCCTGGCCACTTTGTTGATCAGCTTTCGGGCAACCAGGCCGTGAACGGCATTCCCGTCGAGGTCGTTCCCGCCTAACCTCGCCAAGGTGTCCACCTGGATCTTCCTCGGCGTTCTCGCATTTGCGACCTTCGTCGTTCTGGGTTTCTACGGACTCTCCATAAGCGGATGGAAACCGCCTACTCCGCGCACCGACCTCGCAACGCCCGGACACTTCGTACGAATGCGCGGTGCTGACAACGAGATTGATCTCGGTCGCGGTTGGCGATCAACCGACGACCCCAACGCGGCGTGGCACCTGTGGTGGATTCCTTCGACCACCGAAATCGTCGGCCTGCGAACAAGCGAACTTCCTCCACCGCCAGGCCCGTTCTATATGGGTCCGGTCTACGGGCGCAGCCCGCTCGACCCAATGGGTGTGCATCACTTCACCGGCATGCGCATTCTTGGCTACTGCGACACGCGACCGAATCGGTCACTGTGCGATGAACTACGACCATTACCCGACGGGCTCGATCAGTTCACTGGCGGCACGCACTCGGCCACCAACATCACCAACTAAGCGCGCTCACTGTCGAGAACGAACACGCATACACGGTTCTGTTCTCGCCGACGGCCGGAAACACCACCGACTGCAGTGGGCTTCCCGAATCGAGACGTACGACTTCGCGTCCGCTGGCGATCTCTCGCACAACGAACTGCTCCATCCACCGTTCGTTATCGTGATGGGCAGAGAGGAACAGGCCCGAAGTGGGGTCGAGAATCATGTGCGAGCCATGATTTTGATCAACGCTCCATCGCAGTGAAGTCGAACCATCAGCATCGATATCGAATGCAGCAAGAACGCCATTTGCACTGTCGAAACCGACGGCGATCATGCGTCGCTCATCGATCAATGGTGGATTCGCTACCAACCCGTTGGGAAGGCCGCAGATTTCTGTGAGCGAAACCTCGGCCGTTTCGAGATCGACGCGAACCAGATGCAGAGGCGCCGGCGAAATGCCCTGCCCGCGAAACGTTCCGACGTAGTTCTCGCTGCCGCCCCCGTTATCGAGAAACCACGCTGCTCCGAGAGCGATCACTGCGTCCCACCCGTAGGTCTGACCTTCGATGGTGCGGTAGCGAGGTGCGAATCCTGAGTCGAGTTCTAGAGATGACCCGTTCCACTGCAATCGAAACAGCGAGTGGTCACCAACGACGTAGACCGTGTTGCCATCGGCAGACAGGCGAGCAATCGAAGGCTCTGAGAGTTCGACACGAGCAACGATCTCGAGCGAGGTGGGATTGAGAACCAGAACTTCGCAGTTGTCAGCAACAAACGAGGCGTCGGCATCCGGAACGCGACCGCCAAAGTCCTTCGTGACGATGTGGCCGTCGGGAAGAACAACAAAAGAGTTATACGGACGTTCTCGCGGCAACTCCGCAGAAACCTCAACCTCAAGGTTGGCGTTCAGTCGATGCACGTGGTTGCCAAAGACCACGATGAGCGATCCGTCGGCATGCGCCGCGATGCCACCTGGCCACGCCAAGCCGCCGGGAAGATCATCGACGCGTTGCAGCGTTTCCAAAGTGTCGGGATCGATGCGTTCCACCCAACTCGTGCGCACGCCGTCGTCGCCAACCACGCTGTGCCCAGTAAGGAAGAGTTCACCAGTTTCACGGCGAACCAACATCGTGGAACCGTGTGCATCCCGCGAAACCACTCTGGGTTCTGCCGACGAGAGACCAGCAAAGGCGCCCGAGGCAGATTGTTGGCGAAGCGGTCCGGCGTCTTCTGCCGGCCAAGGACTGAGCCAGTACCCAGAGTTCGGGGAAGCTTCGCTCACTGACGGGCCATACCGGCGCGCTGCGATGCTGCTGCTTCGTCAGCGGATTCGGGCTTGCGAGATCGAGCAAGTTCGATATCGACGCGATGAAGCGTTCCCTCGAACGGGAATGCATCGGGATAGCGACGACTCACGGGCAACCCATGATCGAAACCGATGCTCGACCCCATGCTTGAGATGACTCGCATCACGAAGGGGAACTCGACTGTGCCGCACTCGGCGCCGTCGATAACGACCGAGGCATGTCCGCCTTTGCCGGTTCGCTCAAAGCGAACCCCAACCACCGAATTGCCGATGGGTACATCGCTGTCGGATTCAACCTCGAAGTGATCGCCAAACACGTTGTAGTCGAAGACAAGTCGATTGTTCTGCACGAACACGGCGAGACCGCTGTTGCCATTGCCGAGTGCGTACAAAACGCCGCCTTGACCGGCTTCGCGATTGATCGTCGCGTTGAGTGTCCAGCTACGACCACCCAGTGATGCCGAACTTTGCGATGGCAGAGGTGCCATCGGAGGGAAATACGCGTAACGACGGTCGGGACGATGAGGCGAGTGTTCCCCGAAGCGCGCACCGAACAGTTCAACGCCGCGATCATCGAGCGGAAGCACACCGTAGGTTTCGGCCTCGGCCCACCACTGTTCGATCATCCGTGAAAGACGCTCCGCCTCAACCGCAGCAAGGTCATCGCACTCGGAAGGATCGACGTTGAGGTTGTAGAGCTCCCAGACGTCGTCATCGAATGCAACGCCAGGCGTATGTCGAGTCACGGCTTTCCAACCGGCGTCGTACATCGCTCGATGACCAAACATCTCGAAGTACTGCACATCATGATTGGTTGCCGCATTGGCTTCGGTGAAGGCGTAGGTCATCGACTCACCCGCAATCGGGAATTGCTCAAGACCGCGGTAAACCGCAGGCGCTTCGACGCCGATGATGTCGTAGATCGTTGGAGCCACGTCGGTGACGTAATGGAACTGATCACGGATTGCACCACCATCGGCAATACCTGCAGGCCAATGCATCACGAACGGAACGTGGACGCCGCCCTCGTGGGTGTTTTGTTTGTACCACTTGAATGGCGTGTTGCCCGCTTGTGCCCATCCCCACGGATAGTTCGCGTGCGAGTCAGGACCACCAATTTCGGGGATGCGATCAACGGCTTCATCGGGGGTCTCGATCATGAAATTGAAGAACTTCATTTCGTGCAGAACGCCGAATGGTCCGCCCTCTTGGCTGGCACCGTTGTCCGCCATGACCACGATGACGGTGTTGTCGAGCTGTCCGAGTGCATCGAGTTCATCGACCAGTCGGCCAATCTGCGCGTCGGCGTGCTCAAGGAACGCACCAAATGCTTCCTGCAATGCGAGTGCAAGCTTCTTCTGGTTCTCGGGAAGGGAATCCCAAGGCTCGACGCCGGGATTGCGCGGTGCGAGTTGCGTGTCAGCGGGAATCAGGCCGAGTTCGATCTGCTTTGCGAACCAACGTTCGCGGGCGACATCCCAACCTTCGTCGTACTTGCCACGATGGCGAGCGAGATATTCCTCGGGTGCTTGATGCGGAGCGTGCGTCGCCCCGAACGCGAGATAGGTGAAGAACGGACGATCTGGTCGGATCGAGATGGTGTCGTGAATGAACTCGATCGCTTTGTCGACGAGATCCTCACTGAGGTGATAGCCCTCGGCGGCAGTTGCCGGTGGATCGACGCGGTGGTTGTCGTACACAAGGTCGGGAGCGAACTGATCGGTTTCGCCGTCGAGGAAACCGTAGAAACGGTCGAAACCTCGTTGCAGTGGCCACGCGTCGTACGGGCCGGCAGCGGAGGCTTCGTCCATTGGACACAGATGCCACTTACCGAGAGCAAACGTCGTGTAACCGACATCGCGCAACACCTCGCCCATGGTTGTTGCATGCTCCGAGATACGGCCGGTCATATGCGGATAGCCGGTGTTGAAATTTGCGATGCTGCGCATACCTACCGTGTGGTGATTGCGACCAGTGAGCAACGCTGCTCGAGTCGGCGAACACAGCGGAGTCACATGAAAGTTTGAAAAGCGCAGACCTTTGCTGGCCAACTTGTCAATGTTTGGCGTGACCATGTCGGAGCCAAAACAATTGAGGTGCGAGAAGCCGAGATCGTCGAACAGGACGACGACAACGTTGGGAGCATCGTCGCCTGGGTGCTTTGCCGGTGGCCACCAAGGAGTCGACTCTGCATGGGTGCGACCAATTTCGCCGCCGTAGCCAGCGTTCATCGACATCACTGTGCTCCGTTTACCGAAACCATCGATGGCGTATCGCCGCGTTGCTGCGACTCGTTGCGATGCTTTGCCCGAACGTGCGTGATCTCGTGGGTGAGGATCCAGAACGAATTGCCTCGCACAGCATCGACAACATTTCCAGCAACAACTGCGGGATCAATTGCGGTTGTGTTCATAAAACTTGCAAGCGCTTCGATCGGGACATGGTCGGGCTTGGGAAGACCGAGATGAGCAGGCGCATTGCGCGTCGATTCAAAGATCTTTGTGTCGACGAGTTCCGGGCAGAGGCATGACACGCCCACCCCAGTTCCGGCAAGTTCCATCACGAGCGCTTCCGACAAGCCGACAACGCCGTATTTCGCGGCGTGATAAGCGCCCAGCATTGGCGTTGTACACAGACCGGCTTCTGACGCGGTGTTCACAATGTGCCCCTCGCCTTGTTCAACCATGAGTGGCGTGAACGCTTCCACTCCGTAAGCGACGCCAAGAAGATCAACGGCAATGACCCAATCCCACGCCGCCGGCTTGGTCTTCCATGTCGGGCGACCAGTCCCACCAACTCCGGCGTTGTTGAACAGAAGATGCACTGTGCCAAAGGTGGCCACTGCGAAATCACGTAATGCCGCGACCTCTTCAGCAACGGAAACATCGAACACGAACGGAACAACTGCTGCGCCATCGCCCTGCAGTCTGGCGACCTGCTCGTTAAGCACAGGAGCTTCTATATCGGCCATCACGACCGACATACCTTCGGCAACAAATCGCTCTGCAGCGGCGAGACCAATACCCGACGCCGCTCCGGTAACGACGGCCACTTTGCCTTGGAGTTCCATGTTCCTGCTCCTCGAAGTTCACCAACGGGTAGGTTGGCGGAAGTGATTGTGTCAATAACAGTGACACGACTGACGCTACCGAAGATCCCGGAGGCCTGCCATGACTGACACCACTACTCGACGAGTCGCACTTGTTGCCGATGCGTGCCATTACGTGGGCCCAGAAATGGCGCGAATGCTCGCTCACCGCGGCCACGATCTCGTACTCGGCGACCCAGAGCCAACGCTTGTCGCGGAACTCGAAGCTCTCGGGTCAACCGTTGTTGCAGTCGAACGGGTGTCGAACATCGCTAAGCCCGAGAGTTCACAGAAACTCGTCGATGCCGCGCTCGCTCACTTCGGACACTTCGATGCTGCTGTTGCTGCGTCCGGACAGATCATTCCCGGTTCGTTTCTCGAATCGACGATCGATCAGTACGAAAAGATCGTCGATGGTTGCCTCTATGCGCCGTACCACTTCCTTAAGGCTGTGATTCCTCCATTGGTCGCGCAAGGTTCTGGCCAGGTGCTCGTCATTACGAGTGCGGCCGGTGCACGCCCAACCCCTG
>Ga0304728_1001499_pt1 | contig 16424 bp, 15 predicted proteins | sample C_130625_MF_Meta_FD_190476 | JGI IMG/M metagenome (GOLD analysis project Ga0304728, IMG submission 190476) | Freshwater microbial communities from Lake Croche, Canada to study carbon cycling - C_130625_MF_MetaG (v2) (version 2) | ecosystem: Environmental > Aquatic > Freshwater > Lake | place... | reverse complement strand
TTATTCATCTCAACTGCTTGGTCTTCGGTAATCTTCTCATTACCAAATGGTTTCTGTGGTTGTTGTTCGTCGCCCATGTTTAGCAAGTCCGCAATCTCCTCATCCGACATCTCTGTGTCAGATTGAGATTCCTCGGGAGTAGCTCCGGCAGCGGGTCCGGACTTACCGGTGATTGCAGCAGTTTGGTCTCCAAGAGAAGGTTCCCCGATAGCATCCGACTGAGACTCCTCAGGGGTTGCCCCGGCAGGCATCTTCATCTCTGCACCAGCTTTTGCCATTTCGCCTTCAGCAGCAGATTGCCCAGTTGGAGCACCAGGGGCATTAGGGTCGGTGCCACCACCACCGAATATATCCCCAAAAATATCTTGGTCTTTTTTGGCATCAAAAGTTGTACTTTCTTCCTCAGCCGCTGTACCTTCGGGACCTTTTTCTTCCAACTCAACACGGAAATGACGCTCAATCCATTCCTTACGAGGAGTGTATCCAGATTGAATGAGGAGAGAAAGGTCAGGTACGGAGATTGAGGATTCTTCGATGCGAAACTCCCGTGTCAGTGAGGGGGAAGCAACATCTGTACCAAAGTTCAAATCAACAATCCAACGAATCAGTGTTTGGGTCAATGTGTGGGAGATTGCTTCGGAGAGTTCACTTGCTCGGACTACACGCACCGTGTTTGCTACTTGGGAGGATGCACGGGAACCTGCTTCGGCTTGGCCCGCTTCATTCTCCCCGCAAATAACTAGAGAAATTTCTTTGTCAATGTATTCGATAAGATTTTTGAAAACTTCTGGAGAACCGGAGGGAACCACAAACTCCAATTCATAACCTTCCGGCAAAATCATTGCCGTTTCTTGACTCAAATTGGAAAGGTGACCGTAGAGCGTATCCAGTTCTCTAGTACTTGCTGAGAGGGGTGCTTTAGCAACAGCAGTCGGCGTCGCGTAACGGTCGCCGTAGAGGACATATGATTCGATTGCACGACGCCTAAACTTAACAAGAGGGTAAAGAATCCGACCCAGAGCAGAACCATACGGGTCACCATTGTGAGATACCCAATAACGACTTACAATAAATTTTCTTTGAGGAAGTTCCACACCTTCAAACATCCGGTTGAAGGTCAAGCAACGCATTGTGAAACCATTGGCGGCATCTTCCTCTTCCTGGAAAACAAACCTGCGTTGGTCACGCATACGCACATCAAACGGGATGACCCCTCGTTTTGTTTTCTTCCACATGATTTCCCCAACGGAGAAACCAGTAATCATGGCCTCAGCCATACCTACATAGATATCATCTAGGGGCATTTCCTCTAGAACTTCTGCCACGAAGTCCCGGACAGCCATATCCCCAGGTTTATCTGAATATTGCTGAATATACCACGGTCTAGATGTTACTTCTTGCAGCAACTTGCGGAAGCAGGATTGCACTTGCTCGTCGTAAAGCAATCGCTGATATACGATAAGGGCACGGTTGCCGCCCTTTTGAATAAGAAGGTCGTCGTTTGGACGAACGATTGTATTCCCCTGCCCAGTAAAGGGGGAGGAACTACCGAACATGTATATGGACGATAAATTATACGGGTCGCTCGTATACCTTGCGACTTCCCCTGATGGAACTGGTGCTGTCTTAAAGCGTGACGCCATCCAAAGTCTCTCGCTGTGGCTTAGTTGGTTAGTTTTACCCGGTTAGTTGGCCAGGGTGAAATTCAAAGGAGCTTGAGGAACACCGTTTATAGAGTACAGGATGTATACGGTATATAAACCATCGTCACCCCCAGTGCGCCAGTCTCCAGATACACTTAGTTCAGTTAGACCGTCAACATTTTGTAATATGGAGTATTGGATTGCTGAGTTAATTTGCCCGGGGTCAAGAATCTCAAGCACATAGTCTCCAATCCCGTAGTCAGCAATCATAACTCTCTCATAGTACCTAGTTTCAACAACACTCCGGATTTGTTGAGTTATGAGTGCATAGTCTGTGCTAGTTGCAAGATTTCCATTATCCACTGTCAGGGGATAACTAATCCCTCTAATGGATGCCGATAAGATTTTCGGTTCACTCATCGGATATACCTACGGGAAATTTGAAATTCGAGAGCTGCAACTCTCTTTTTTACTTCTTCGCGGGAGAGATTACTCTCGATAACTTTTCTAACCTCTTTGCGTAAAACATCGAGATTTATTGACTGGTAATAGTTTGGATCTACAAGACCGCCTTCGTCGTTTTCCCCGGAAAGAAGAGAAGTGCAGAGTGTCTCCAAAGAAACACCCTGCTGTTCTGCTTGTCTTTCAAGTTGAAGAAGAAGGGAGTCGGGTAATCGTAGGTTTAGATCCCGGTACATTTGACTCCCTATTATCATCAGGAATTATTAGTTCCCAGACCTTGAGCACTTAACTCATTCTGCATGTTGCCGATGGCAACGCGAATGAGGTCGATTTGGATGCGTTCCAAAGTAGGAACAGGAGTCACAAACACCTTGGCATTAACGATACCGTTTTCCAAATCATCGTTGCTGTTGATGCGACGGTCGCAGATGACTTGGAAGGCATCTGACGGACGAGCACCAAACAGTGCGCCCTTCACGTAGAGTTGGTTGAGAACACTGTTTCCAACCGAGACAATCTGGTTGAATACAATACCAAAACCATCAATAACGTTGAAGATTTGACTGTCGAAGGCACGACGCAACGAACCATAAACCACGTTCATGATAACACGAGTGTTCACAAACTGGTACAGTTTCTGTTGAGCATCGGCAGAGTTTACACGGGTACGTCCACCCCAAATATACACTGATGTCTGGGGATAACCAGGCAGGGTGCGGATTGCGTTGCAACCCTTGGGATTGAGGAGGTTTTGCTGAGCCGAGTTGATTGAAATCTGAGTTGCATTAGCATCTGCAAGCACGTACTTGACGCCAGCAGGTGGGAACTGGTAACCTTCAGAGCGATAACGACGAACGGCTACACCGGTCACATAAGGTGAGGGCGGAATCCATACTCCAGCACCATTCTGGATATAAGGCCCGTAGTAGGCGATAAATCCGAAAGGATTGGAGTAACGTTGGCTATCTTCCAGCAGGCGATTGACATTGTCAACACCGGAGTCAATGAATACAGCCTCAGGAACGCCACCATTGCCAACACCCCGGAGGGCAAGGTCAATGATTTCGGTAGAGGTGATGGCATCGAAGCGCCACAGAGCGGCGGGGGGCATTTCCTCAGCGGAGAAGGTCATTTCGAGTTGTGAGTCGAACAAGACCAACTCACCTGTGGATAAGTCTCCACCGGTAGCCAAAGACGGGATAACCTTCCAGCTGTATTTGCTTCCGTCATAAGCGGCGTAGAAAAAATCGCCAACCGAAACAGGAGTTGTACCGTCGGGAGCAAAACCACCCGCAGTTTGAACCTCGAATTGAACGCCAGTGATAGCACCGGCAAGCAGAGCTGCTTGTAGGGAGTTCTTGGAGCTACCGGAAACAATACCAGCGGCAACACCGTAGGTAACTGGAACACCAACTGTTGCACCATTGCCCGCTGTCGCAACGATGGCGGCAACGTTGATGGAGAATGTTCCACCACCACCACCAAGGATGGCATCAGGAGCCGTCAGAATGTCGGCAACTGTGTAACCCCAACCACCAGAAGTGATTGTAACTGCGGTAACGGTGTTACCAGCAACGGTGATTGTTGCAATGGCGTTACGGCCCGTGCCACCGGTTAGGTAGACACCGGTATAAGTACCGTTAGCATAACCGGCACCACCAGTGATGCTACCGCCAGCAACAGCTCCGAGAACCAAGGGACCGGAGGTACCTGTAATGGAGGGGTTATAGTAACCGGAACCGAGAAGCCCAATGGATGGAACCAGGAAGGCTTCGGGTTGGTACTCTTGGTCTACCGTAGGAACGCAATAAGCGTTGTTGATGTCTGCAACAGGATTGACTGTAGGGTTAGGGAGACTTAGTTTAGGGAGGTAAACAGCGGTAGTGTAATCTTCACCGTAGGGGGAGATTAACGAGCTACCGAGAACCCGAGCACTGGTGTTGATGTAGATGTTTTGAATGGGAGCGCCAGCGGCAAAGGCAGGTGCAACAGCAGAACTGGAAGCTTGGTTGAAAATGTTGCTGGAGTCGAAAGCGTACTTACGAGCCCGAATCACAGGGAACTGACCAACATCTTGAAGAGTTGTATCAGTGGTGCCACCAACCAAAATATCTGTATAGAAGATAGTAGGTAGGGGGGCATATGTCCCATTTACAAACTTAACGTAACCTGCAGAGGTATAGTTGGCCAGAGAGTTGGAGATGACGAAAGTATTCGCATCAATGACTGTGGCCCAGTAAGGGTTGCTGGCATTTGTGGTCGTCTTCTTAACAACGTCTGTACCGTTGACGGTAATCGGTTGAGTGAAGTACAGTTTTTGACCACTGGTAAGACCGTGACGAATAACGTTGAACTTGAGAGCACCCGAGTATTGGTTGACAGTCTGTCCGGAGACAGTCGCAACTTGAACGGTGAAACCACCACCTGTACCACCGAGGGCACTGTTAGCAGCACTCAGAACGTCGCCGACGTAATATCCCGAACCAGCGTTAACCAGGTTGGCACTGACTACAGCACCGGAGGCGTCAACAACAATATCAGCGGTAGCAGATGAACCATTACCGCCATTGAGAGCAACACCCCCGTAAGTAGCAGCAACATACCCGGAACCACCAACCAGGTTGGAGAAGGTTGCGATAGGACCGGCATTTCCATAGGGGGAAACACCACCAATGGCAACAGACGGATTGTAAATGGTACGGCTAACGAAACCAAGACGATAGGTTTCGGTAGGCTCTTGAAGAGTACCCGGCAGGTGCAAGGTATTCACACCAACAGAGCTGTCGGTGATGTTTTGAATCAAGTTGGAAGTCTGACCGTTGATATCAACAGGGAAGTTCCACTTAGGGTCACCGTAAGAAATGGTGAAACTAGCACCTGCGGTTGCAGCAACAATGGCACCGGTTGGTATGGTAGTAGCAGCAGCAAGAGCGGCGGTACCACCAGCCAGGTTTACTTGATTAAGGATATTTTGAGCGGCGCTAGAGTTGGGGGCCAGATAGAAGTAATTTAGAGGGTAGGTTCCAGTTGCATTCAGGTTAGGGCTATAAGCAGGTGCAACCACATACACTTCTGTGCCATTGTAAGCATAGAGGGGGTTGGTGGGTGAATCAGCGTTAGACAGGGTGACTTTCTGAATGGGGAGATTAACCGGCCAGAAGTTTGAACCGGAAATCTGGAACACACCGTACACGGAGTTAGCGATAGTGGCTGAGTCGTAAGAACCCGTGTCCAGAATACCGATTTGAACGTCAGCACCAACGGTGCTGGCAGACTCATTCACAGCAGATTGAGCACTACCGCCAAGAACAATCGCCTGGTAAGGAAGACGATCATAATTACGGTCGGGACCAGTCCACTTGTAAATAGCATTATCAACCAGGTACTGCATACCTTCGATTAGGTCAGCAGCGGGTTGATGAGGGGTGAACTCCTGGTACTTGTTAACATCGGTGATGAGGAAAGGACCGGGGTCAGCCAGAGCTAACCACTTAAAGTTATTACTCTCACAATGGAGGGCAGCGGCGGCACCAACTTGGGCACGGCCTTTAGAATCAAACTGGGCGTAAGCGGTAGGGGTAACCAGGTAACCCTGATCTTGCTGACCGTCGAACGAAGTGGCGATACACTGAGTGTAGTCTTGGGGGACACGGTCGATTTTCGATTGCTGACCCACGATATTGTTGACATCGTAGGTGTTCTGCATGAACACGAAGTTGGAACCCACGGGGGACACTTCGGTGACAACAGAAACGGTGGCGCCGAAAGTGGTGGACGCGAAGGTTACGTAAGAGTTCTGAGAGTTGCTTGTAGGGTCGAGGTCATTGACCAGACCAAAATCACGAACGTACACAGAGGCACGAACAGCAGAGTTGCTCTCGATAGCGGCAGCAACAGCGGTAGAAATAGCGGCAGATATCTTGCGATTGTTAACTTCATCGCCTGCAACGTAATTAACAGGAATTTTAACAGGAACACCCAACCACTCGCTATTCTCGGTGTAACCGGGGTGCTCGGTGTTGAATTTATCCTTCAAACCGCTGGTAAGCTTAAGACCATTAATAATGATCTGACTGTAAACAACGTCTCCCGCTTTCAGTGCAGAAGGCAGAGCAGTTGTATTTACTTTGCTACCGGAAGGAAAGAACTCAACTTCTACAATTTGGTTAGGAGTTCCAACGCGGACTACGCGCAGGTCACCAACTTGGGCATTGTTGAAAAACTCTTCAACGCAACTATAGCTAAGAGCTGGAATGCGGGAGGTGGGAATCTTACCCTGGTTAAGTACCCGGTAGTCAGCCAGTGAGGTGACAGGGGTAGGGGTGTTGAAAGGGAAGACAGTAGTAGAAACATTCTCTTCTGTCTCAACCAGCATGTAGACGGTGCTAAAGCTGGAAATGTTGGTGGTGCCGACAAGACCGGCCCGCTCATTGATATATACACCAGGAGCCCCGGGAGCTACCCCAGCAGTTCCTAAAGAAAAAGTGGCCATTTTATTACGAAAGTGTTCCTGCTTTTTCGCAGAGCTGTATAGGCCAGGATAATTCCTACGTGGTGCCCGTGGGCCAACTCAGACGACGTTTCCGTATTTTACTTTTACCCGCCAACGGTGGTCACTTCACTATCTAGTGTAAATCCATTGATTGCCTCACGGTTTTTCACCGCACTTGGTGAGTACTTGACCAAGGATAGTATATATTCTTCTTCTGTATCAAACGGGTAATAGGCAAGGTTATTGCCGTCAACGGCGGACCCAAGTAGAAAGTTGCCTTGGGTTGTACCCGTAGTGTTGATTTGATTTGAAGAAATTCTTAGTTGAGCCCCCACTGGAGGTAGTTCAGTAACTTTCCACTGGGGGTTTTGTTCCAGCACTTCCCGATAGGATGTTGAATTTGTGAAATACAAATATCCTAGTTTACGCCAGGTAAACTGTTGTTGGAAGGGCAGGGAAATAGTCATCGGCGGTTAGCTTGAGCACGGGCAAGTAGACGGGCACCGATTTCACGACCACGGGTCAGTTGGAAACCTTGCTCCTTAGCAAGGTCTTCCATTTTAGCCTTGGCAACAGCAGAGGAGGCACCAGGGTTGAACAGGTCGGTTGTTTCTTCGTTCTTGCGACTGTTTAGTTTACTACGGATTTGATCTTGAATGATTTCAGGGGCTTGGGCTTCCTTCAGAGTGTTTTCGGCAGTTTCGTCCTTGAGTTCTACAACCTTAGGTTCCTTGCCGGTGGGTACTTCTTCAGCAACCACTTCAGTGAGAGTTTCTTCCACCGTCACTTCCGGTTCTACGGTATCTTCCACTTCAGAGGTGGCTTCCACAGTTTCTTCCACCACTGGGGTAATTTCTTCAACCTCAGTGGGGTCCGGTGTGTTACGTGTGCGTTTGCGTGTTGTCATAATTAACGTTTGCGAGAGAGAATGTTTTTCCAGGATATCGGAACTATTTGCTCAAGTGCGATGTCCGGAACACCCATCCAGGGCCTTGCGACCATTTTAGAAGTTCCGAACTGATGAAAAGCTCCGTAATGGGTGGATGTAACTAGGAACTTATCACCCCGGGTTTTAATGTAAGAGGCATCTTGCATCAGACCCGTACGACGGAGGATGGGTTCCCCGGGGTAATTCTGCTCTTTCCAAGCATTGTAGCGGCTAGTTAGTTTTTGCCAAGGTTGTTGAGTGGTCGGGTCTACTTGCTTCTTCCAGAAAGCAGGGTGGTCATCCAGGAGAACGGGAGTCCAGTCCTCTTTGGTAGGTTTCCACCACCTTAGGTTCATGGGTATGAGGCCGTTGCCTGTTACTTTGAATTTAATCATTTACCTTTTCCGGGCAGCAGCTTTCTGAGCTTTTTCTTGCTCAGAGACATGGTGTTTTATTATATCAATCATGGTGTGAATCTTACTCATTGGTTGAGTTTCGAGCCAGTCTATGGATTGATCCCATCGTTGTTTGCACAAGTGGTAAGCAACTTCTAACCAATTTTCAACGGTTAAAACATTTTCTTCAAGTAAGGTGCTTCCTGCCCAACTTATCATTGCCCGGTTTTGACGGATGGTGGAATTATCGAGGACTTCAATATTGAGGATTAGTCTTTCTATTATCTCAAATAAACTTCGTTTTTGCTGACGAATAATTTGAGCAAAATAGAAGTCTTTGGGGGTAATCTCCCGAAGGTGGAATGTAACCCCATCGACATGAACTAGGTAAGTAAAATCCTCTAAGTCCTCTACCGTTAGTTTGGGTCTTCTTCGTCGTCAGCACCGCTGGCTTCTGCTACCAAGTTACTGAGTTTCTTGAAGTCACGGACACCAAGGTCAAGGATTTCGTCGTAGGTAATTTTATCATCACCTACAATCAATCGCTCGATAATCCTCATGCCTTTTTCAACGTCACCTGCTTTGGTTAGGTCCTTTTCCATATAGACCAGGTCTCGTCCCGTCATTTCACGGATAACGATTTCCCGACCATCGGAGATTTTAGTCGTGTATGTGTTGGCCATTGGCGTTTTAGTGGATTTTTTAGGTTCTGAAGCAGCAGGAGGTTGGCTGCCGTCGTTTGAAATGGTTCTCATAGTTTTGATGAGCGTTTGTTGAGTTTTACCCTTGCGAGCATAAGGGCGGATTCGATTTCCTCATTGCCTTCTCCGGGAGGAAGGCTGAGGTAGATATCTTGAGCAATCTTCCAGCTTTTTTCCGCGTCTTGTACTTGATTGATTGCTAGTCGGTCGTCGATGTCGTCGATCCAGAATAGGACTACAAGTCTTCGATATTCGGGGTCTGCTGGAAGGGGGAAGGACATCAGAGAGAACGTAGCATGTTTACGGTTTCTTGGAAGTTGAAGTAACGTGCGTTATATGCACATTCCACCGAAGATGGGATAATCCTATTCTTTTTATCGTAGGGAACCGTCAGGTAGAATGTATCTACCACTCCGGTAAACATTTGCACTCCAACTGTTTCTACTCGGGACTTTTTCTTTTTCTGCATTAGATGATTCCTTTTTGAATGGCTTCGTAGCGAACTTTGAGTTTGTCGATGGCACCTATCTCGGATAGTTCCATCATTGAGTGTTCAACTCCGGGAGGTTCCGTTTCACCTTTTGGGTTGGATAGGGTTACAGTCTTTTCGTTGGGGGATTTCCGTAAACGGTTGTCAATCGCCACAGAAGAGAAGTAGGCACGGGAAAGTGGGAGGTCGGGGATTCCCACTGCTGAATGAAAGAGGGACCAGGTATACATATGGGCGATCTGAAACAAGACGGCAAACTGCTCGGCATACCGGTCAGGTGTCATGAACCAGATCTCATCGTGGATACTAAGCACGAATCGGCAGGGAATACGGTACTCCGCTGCTAACCAATGGACCGCAGTGAGCATGATTGATAGAATCTCTGCCCCGGAGGATTGAATGGTCCAGTTTACTCGCCCGGTTTTGAAATCAGTGCCAACCGCAGCAGGTCTCATTGCAGTTGAGATTTTCGTACCCAGACAGGGGAGTTGAGGGATACGGGACCGCATAGCAATCTCTTCCATGAAGTTGAAGCAACCGGAGTCAGAACCCCCCTCGTACAAACCGTTGCGCTGCTTACCTTTCTTACTTTCTAGAATCTTGAAGGCGAAGTTCTTCACTTCTGCTTCCGACTTTTCGGGGTATTTACGGCGAATGTAGGTTTGAACTGCACGAACACCGGCACCGTAAAGAACGGCAAACCCGGCAATCTTGGCAGTGTCCCGATCTACCCCAGCCAACTTGGCAAGTGCAGAGTGTGGGTCTGTACCTGCTTCCTTGCTTCCGGATAGTACATTGTAACCAAACGGAGAGCACCCAACGTGCCCGCCTTCCCACTTATCGCTATAGATAGCAGCAATCTGCATTTCCTGACCATCAAAGTCAGCACCAACAATTTTCCAACCATCTGGGGCTTGTACTCGTGATTTCAACTCAGTGCCAATGCGCCAGTTTTTAGTGGAGCACATTGTCACCATCAGGGATTCCACGGTGCGTCGAGTTACAGTACCGTGGCACAGAATCTCAGGGAGGGTAACCAGAGCATCTTCCCCGTGGGGGTTAGCAACTGGGAGAAAAATTCTATCCATTACCCGCTTGCGAACGGAAGTCCAATAACTTACCGAATTTGCAATTTCCAAGGCCCGCTTTGCCTCAGGTAGGTCACTCCGCAGACGACCCGCTGCCATATCGTCAACAAAGTCCTTGGATAGGACACCACCGACATTATCACCAGCACCTTTCGGGTGTGGGATTTTCTCCAGGAACCCTTCAGCGTTATGGAAGCACCACCCCTGGTCCTTGGTAAAGACCATTGGGGAGTTTTCCCACTGGAGCTTCAACAAAAGGTGTGACAGATTGGATTTTACACCGATGTGGGTTTCGGGGTCCTTTATGAAAGGACGCATCCAGGTTGGGACACAGGCGTATTTCCCCTTGAGGGTCTTTACTTCCCAATCCAACTGGCTCATCCAGGGATCCTTAGCAACCCACGACTCGGCCATACCGGGTTCAGCAAAATACAACTCACGCCACTCATCGTAGTACTGCCACACTAAATCTTGGCATAACTTGGTCATCTCCTTGTTGTGCTTATCAAAGGTATCTTCAACTCCGGCAATCCACTCCTGCCAGTCAGGAACAAGAGGAACAATGCTACCATTCAAATGGTAGTGTCCGCACAGTGCTACCATGCTTGGGGTGGCATCCAGATACTTGGGCCACAGGGCTTGGAATAACTCTGCCGTATAGAACGCATCCTTGACAGCATAGTCAAGCGCATCTGTCAGCAACCGGTTGATTTGAGACATCTCGGTGGCCTTTACAAAGATGTCTCGAATTTCCTTATCAGTGGATCCTAGTTCGGTTACATCTTCGCCGAAGAACTTGCGTACCGCAGCAACGTGGAAGTTGTATGTGGCAACAAGAGAGTTGGTTGCACCTTCATCTAACCACTTGGGGGCATATCTCAATTTCCTTTTCTCTTCAGGTGTAAGATCCTCTGGATCCTTCCCAGCAAGTACGTAAAGCCAACGCTGGCCCCCAGCAAGACCGGAAACACCAATATGAGCAGAAAGAGTGTCGAAGTAAAAGTTTTCGGGGCGAGTATTATCAAGGGAGTAACCTTCACGAGCACGAACACGGTCATAGGAGATATTGTGCCCTGCAATAAACCTACCGGTACCAACCGGAATCAACCCGTACTGCTCCCACTTATCTTGTGGCAGGTCTGGGTCAACCAACTCAGCAGCCAACCAAATGTAAGCCGCCTTGGCAGATAGCGCAGTGCCAATAATCGGAAACGCACCACCAGTAACAAAAGTCTCAGTATCGAACGTGAATGCTTCTTCCAGAGGATACGGAACTTTCTCAATCTTCCAGGTTTTACCTTGTTTCTCGTATCGGTGCCAACCTGACTTGAATACAAACTCGGACGGACTCGGCAGTTGTGGGAGCTTGGCGTTTGCAAACTCGTCTGCCCACTCTTTGTATTGTCCAACTTGCTCTGTGGCTATGTTCTCAAAGTGTTCTCCCAGGTTGCTACCGTTTAGTTTAGGGAGGGGAAGGGGGCCATCATAGAGGTTGGCAGGATAATCTACAGGTGTGGCAATGTTGAACTCCTTGAGAAGACCTTTGGCCTTCTGCACCTGAATTTTATTCATTTGGTTAGGGGTTTCCATACCAAATAACCTGTCATGAATATCTTCGTTCACGACAGGGTATCCGAGTTCTGTTAGTTTCATAGAACGATGAGTTGTGATGGTGTAGTATAGGGGGGTTTACCTGGAGTAAACCAACTATCAGAGGGTTCCGATTGGAGGTGCTACAGCACTGTCACGAACCGGATAGATAAATCCGGAGAAGGGGGGCAAACCGTTGCCACCAGTGGACCCAGGGTGCATTACAGGTCGTTGTGACCAGTAGGGGTTGCCATTTGGAGAGACGGGAGACACAGATCCAATAATTACGAAAAATCCGGTGCCAGGTCCGATGGCTCCGCCAGCAACTGCCAAGGTGCTTCCTGGACGATAGTTGGTACCGGGGTTATTGATAACTGCAGATTGTACCTGGCCACCGGAAACCACAATATTTAGAGTGGCGCCTGAACCAAATGTGCCGGTTACTGTTGCAACGCCGGTGTAGGTGCCATTAGTGTAGTTATATCCGAGTGGAGGAGGGAAGCTGATAGATGCAACTGGACCAGTGGGAGGCTTGAATGAGTGAACGATGAACTCAAAGTTATTGGGAGCTCCAGGGTAAACGCCATAGGCGTTGGGGGGTAGTTCCGTGAAGTAACCGGAGGATTGATTGGTCCAACCGTTGAGGTTGGGTTGGGAAATAATGTTGCCGTATTCTGCGTATTGAGGTGCAGTTAGTGTGCTTTTTATGTAGGCAGCCATTTTTGCAGACCTTGGGATCATGGCGCTTTATGGTTGAGGAGTTACTCGGTTTTACCCTAAAACTCGCAATCCCAACAGAGTTTCCCCGGAGTGCTATCAAAGAGACCAAGATTGCGAGCCTCATCTATTTCTTCAAGGAGGGCACGGTCATTTCTGAGGCGGCGATGAAGGCGGAGACGCCAGAGGCAGTAGGCCCGGGCATTTGCCTCATTGGGTTTTTCAGTGTATCGACGGTAGTATCGTTCAACCGTGTCAACAATGCCAATGCCAACTTTAGCAATTAGGTGATCTACAGGATCAAGTGCATGAACTGTGGGGGATTTTTCCCACTGACCCCTCATTAGGGGGTCATTTAGCATTTTCTCCCGAAGATCTTTATCTCCGAACGTTTCTCTCATTGTGTTTTCAATGTAAAGTTCTTCATTTCAAAATCCTTTATTCCACTTGTCTCAAATATAGCATCCTTGTGCTTTGCGTAAATTTCAAATGCGTCGAATGCTGCGGAAAACTGGAGAGGGCGGTCGGCAGGACTATCACGCCAAACCATCATTTCCTGTAGTGAGAGAGGTTCATCAATGTCCCACTGCTCATCACGGGCACCGTACAAGAGAGGCAGTGCATCATTACGCCACCAGTCTGATATGATTGGTGTTGCAGATTGCCAGGTTTCAGGATTGGTAATGTGTGTGTAGTATTCGTCTCGTACCCACTTTACATGCTCCCTCCCACGTTGCACAATCAGGTACATTGAGGATGGTATTTCGTCAAGGAAATATGCTTCCTCAGTTCCAAGCACTACACGTTCGTATATTGCCGGAAAAAGGAAAGATTCGGATGCCATACGGAAATCTTCCGCATCTACGCAAATATGACGTAGCAAAGAGTCAAAAATGCCTACTGTGGATGCAATCCTGAGTTCACTCAGGGAGACAAAGTTGTTAGATTGGGAGGTAATAGGGTTTTTGCGAAGGAGTGCCAGCTCTTTTTCGAGACGACGGACTTCACGACCCATCTCACGTTGGAGCTTGGACTTGTAGATATCGGCTTGAGTGAGTAAAACGTCGAATTTTTGGTCGATTTTCTCAAGTTCGGCGTCAAACGCCTCAACTTGAACCCTCAGGCTGGAGAGCTTTCGCTTTAGGCCGCCAACAGAGGACCGAATGCTGTTCGTTGCCAGCACGATATTATCCATCATGGGAGTTTCTTAGGAGATTGGTCGGTAGGTTGCCCGTAGAATGTCTCGTTGTACGTCAACAATGTCTACGGTGAAGGCAAATTGCCTGTCTGGGTCAGTCAGAAGGTGAAACTCACCCTCGAAACGCTCACCATCGTTTGAGCGCAAGTATTGGTTGCCGGGATGAGGGGGAGAGCAGAGGGCAATGTTGCCCGAAAACTCTGGGTTGGACTCTTCGATAGCGGCTACAATTCGCTGATAGATGGCACTTGTAGCAGCCATCTCGTGGTCATTGGAGATTGAAGCTCTCATCTCCCCATCCACGGGTTGGAGAACGGACGCAAGTCCAGTATTTAGCACAATGTTGACGGTTCCATCTTCTTCTGAGATGCGGAAGGCAACTTCTGTTGCATCAAACTCGCAATCTTCGGGGTCTTCTTCGTCAATGAAGTGATATTCCAGTAGGTCGAGGACAGCATCTTTTAGTGTTAGGGCATCCGGACCATCGAGATAGTTCGCAATGGCAAAGAAAATCCGGGGGTTTGCAAGTAGACGGTGAACGGGATAAACGAGTTCCAAAATGTCTCTCCACTGAAGGCATTATAGTCTGACCGGTGGCAAGGTAAACGCCTGACTGGTTTTACCCGGCGGTGGTCTCAGTCGTGTTGGCGCCAATCGGTGTCCTGGTCGCGCATGAACCAGTTTGCAAGGTCGATTGGGTCTTGGGGGCCAATAAGGTGATTGGACGGGTCTGGGTCTCCAATGTCGAGGTTGTTTAGGAACTCGTCCATGGTGCCCGGTTCGGGCTTTCCCTGCGAGGATATTCTTCTCGCTTGGTTTAGCATTCTCTTTGCTACTCTGTTGTGATCTCCCCATTTTTGAGCCCATGTAATCTCCTCAAAAGAGACATTGAGCCCGTTTTCGATTCTGGCGCAGATATCCTCAAGGCGGAGACGAGTTTCCGTCGAGATCATGCGATTTCTCCATGTTAGTGAGTTTTACCTCAAGGTAGTTTGTTGATGTCAGTTAGATTGCCTATTTTTATGCCTTTACCGCCTGGTTTCCCTTGCTTTACCGATAAATCGAGCAAAGTTGATTTTTTCCTTGAGGAAATCCATTGAACTGTGTAGGAATCTTCCCCAAAATGTACAATTTGGGACCCTTCAGGGAGGATTGCCTTCCCTTTGGACGTTACCTTAGTAAGGTCCTCACCGGAGATGACCATAGCCTTAAGCGTCTCTTCGAGTGTAAATACAAGTAGGTACTTGCGCGAGATAATATCGGCTTCCTTCTTTGCCAATAGTACAAGAGAGTATCCATTTCCAAGAGTACCCTTGTAGTTAGAGGCAACTTTTTTGATGGTACCATCTTGAGTCAATGTAACGAGTTTTTCTGAGGGTTCTAGAACTAAGGCGCCACGGGGACCCTTTGCCTGTGTGACTATGCCTTTGGTTTTATCAACCAGCAAGAAGCGGGGTTTTGCCGCTGCCGCCTGCCGCACGGATGTTTTTCCAACGGTAACTTCCGGAGGTAAGTCAATTAGGGAGCTGCGGCGGTTATACCCAAATTTCTTTCCTATTGCTTTCACCTCCTTCAGCATGTAGTTGGTTCGGGCAACGGGATCCTTGATCAGAGTCTCTAGCTCTTTGAGTCGTTGTTCCAGGGTACTTTGTTCGGAAGACAACTCCTCTGAGTCTAGATTGGTTAGGGACCGGAGTTTCATTTCCAGGATTGCCCTGGCTTGTTCCGTTGTGAACTTGAGATTGCGATTGCCAACGAGTTCGATTAGGGCTTCTTTGGGCGATGCTGCGGCACGGATTACCTTGATAACAGCATCCAGCTTGTCAATGGCCTTGAGGAGGCCCATAACAATCTCCAATCTTTTAGATTTTAGGTCACACTCGAACGCAAACTGGATACCCAACCGATCCAACCGCCATGCTTTCCATTTCGTAATAAGTTCACTTGGACTGAGTTCGATGGGTCGAGTCCCGTCCACAACCAGGAGCCGCGCTGAATATGTAGATTCCAAGTCTGTGCAGTTATATAGTAATTGCCGCAGGCGATTGGTGTCGGTTCCGGGCTTTGCAATAACTTGGATACAGTCCCCGGAGAGATCAGATAGATCAACGACTGAGGATATTCCATCTAGTTTGCCCTTTTCCAACGCATCTTTGATTTGAGCACCGATTTTTTCCGGATTTGTGTTGGGAGGGAGGCACGTAAAGTTGAAAGCAGTCCGAGCTTTGGATCGCCCCACCTTCTCCGTTTCTTCGAGGCCGCAACAAGCACGGAGGCGCATAGTGCCAATGCCAGTATGTTTATAGTTGTTAAGACCATCATCATTTACAATGTAGCAAGAGGTAGGAAAGTCGGGAATGAGGGGAGTGCCGTTGATTACGGCGTCGCAAATTTCGGAGAGGTTGTGGGGTGGTATTTTCGTAGCGAAGCCCACACCGATGCCTTCTTGGCCGTTGAGGAGGACTAATGGCACCCTAACATTAAGAGCAATGGGTTCTTTGAGAGAGCCATCATAGTTATCAGTAAGGTCCCAAGTGTCGGAATTTGATAGGATGCACTCTTCGGTGAATGCCGAAAGCTTACATTCGGTATAGCGGGATGCGGCGGGACCATCGACAGAGGTTCCCCAGTTTCCCATTCCGTTGATGAGTGGGATATTATTTGCCCAAGGGGCCGCTAAAGTGACCATAGCCCCATAGGCACCACCGTGAGGGTGGTAT
>Ga0304728_1001495_pt1 | contig 16440 bp, 17 predicted proteins | sample C_130625_MF_Meta_FD_190476 | JGI IMG/M metagenome (GOLD analysis project Ga0304728, IMG submission 190476) | Freshwater microbial communities from Lake Croche, Canada to study carbon cycling - C_130625_MF_MetaG (v2) (version 2) | ecosystem: Environmental > Aquatic > Freshwater > Lake | place... | reverse complement strand
AAATACTATGCCTATGCCTATGCCTATGCCTATGCGTGACGTCATCAGCGATGTACACGAACTCAGATCGGCTTTTTGAGGTGAATACCGATTTCCAAATCCCGACGTTTTTACTACTGCGGAGTGGCTCAGTGAGTGCCGTAATGGCGTTGGAGCTGGGCCAAGGTGGCGTGAAATTCTCGCATAGTGGTCTTGAGGATGTCGGCCACAGATTCAACTGACTCGATGCGACCCATGACCTGACCACCGAGCGCTATCGAGGCTTCGAGATCGCCACCGAAGTACAGATCGGTGACTCGGCCAAACTCGCCGAGCGAGACGTTGTCGTCGTGCTCGAGTCGGGTGGTTCGCTCGGTACGCAGGGCTCGCAGAGCGGGTCGTGAGAAGCGATTAAGAAACACCGTGTCGGTCTCCGCGGCTCCGATGATGGCGTTCTTCCAGTTTTCGTGCACCGGAGACTCGGCGGCGGCCACCATGCGAGTACCCATCTGGACGCCCTCGGCTCCAAGAGCAAAGGCGGCGGCCATGGTGGCGCCATCAGTAATGCCACCGGCGGCGATCACGGGCACGTCAACCTTGGAGCAGACCAGGGGGAGAAGCACCATAGTCGCGACGTCACGGGGATTCTTAAATCCTCCCCCCTCGCCCCCTTCGACGACTAGTCCGTCCACGCCGGCGTCTACCGCTTTGAGGGCGGCGGCGAGGGTGGGGACGACGTGAAAGACGGTAAGTCCCGCGGCCTTCAAGGCGCCGGTGTACTTCGTGGGGTCGCCGGCCGAGGTGGTGACGAACTTGACACCCTGGTCGACGACGAACTCGACGATGTTGGGGTCGCGTACAAAGGCCTGGGCAATATTGACGCCGAAGGCGTTGGTGGTGAGTTCGCGCATTTTGACGATCTCGGCCTTGACGGCGTCGAGCTCGCCGGAGGAAGTTTCGATGATGCCCAGACCACCGGCGTTCGACACGGCACTGGCGAGGGCACTGCGCGCAATCCAGCCCATGGGAGCCTGGACGATGGGGTAGTCAATTCCGAGTAGGTCCGTTATGCGGTTGGTGATTTTCATGGTGGCCCTTCGAACTTGGAAGTACTCGTAGCGAATGACGTTACCTCGCCCGTGGGAGTAGTGACAAGGAACCGCTGACGTGCCCGAGCGGGGCGCCACGAACGAGTTAACTCGGGGTGTGTAGCGTCTCGTTTACTCGGTATTGCGTGCGCGAGTCGTGTGACAGGTGCCAGACGGACTGGCGACCACGCACCACCCAGTCACCAGGTCCACCGACCAGGGCGGTGTCCTCGTCAATACCGACAACAAAGGAGTGCTCTTCGTCTTTCGGTAGTAAAAAGCGGGCCGCGAGATCGCTGATCCGTGCGCCAAAGACGTCGAAGTGCGGTATTACGCGGAGTTGGGGTAGGAGGCCGAGGCCGACGGCGCCGCCACGAATGGGGTGGCGTAGTGAGGGCACCCAGGAGGTGAGGGCCATGGCTCCGGCACTACATCCGGCCAACGCGCTACCGGCGCGCCACGCGTTTTCTATTTCCCGCCAGACGAGGGTGTCGCGCAGGGTGTCGGCCAGGAACTTGGGGTGGCCACCGGAGAGGTATATCAATCCGGCGTCGCGGACTTGGTGCGCAATAGCGGGGTTGTCCGCGTCCTCGCGAGTTTCGATAGGGAGAATTACAGCCTCGACTCCGATGCGTTCGGCCTGCTCGCGACCAAGACGGTGCCACTTGGTCACCACCGCGGGACCGTCGGGCACGGCGGCGGTAGCGATCTGTACGTAGCGATTTGAACGTCCAGCGATGAGCTCGGCCTCGAGCTCGGCCATGTGTTCGAGGTATTCCCCCGAGCCCACGAGGGCGATGGGACCGTAGGTGGAGATCACGTGAGCGACCTTACGGCGTGCTGAGAGGCGTGAGCCGCGCTACAGGGGCTGGGGGCCGTGGCGCAGTCGGCGCAGAGCAGAATCAATTTCCGACAGGCTCCGTTCGAGCAGTTGTGGTATTTGCTGGTTGGCGCGTCGCAGCGTTCGCAGGAACTGATGACCAGGCTGTGGTCACTAAATTCCTGATTCATGCGCCCGTCGAAGAGATAGAGCGAGCCCTCCCAGAGGCCGTCGTCGCCGAAAGCTTCGCCGTAACGTACGACGCCACCTTCGATTTGGTAGACCTCAGAAAAACCGCGGCGCTTCATGATGGACGAGAGCACTTCACAACGCACTCCGCCGGTGCAATAGGTGACGATGGCTTTGTTTTTGAGGTGGTCGTAGGCGCCGCTGTCGATTTCTCGAACGAAGTCGCGAGTGGTCGCGACGTCGGGTACCACCGCATTCTTGAAGCGACCAATAGCGGCTTCGAAACTGTTGCGCCCATCGAAAAAAACAACCTCCTCGCCCCGAGCGGCGACGAGCTCGTGCACCGCCTCGGGCGTTAGGTGCTGACCCCCACCGACGACGCCGGATTCGTCGACCTCCAGCTCATCCGTTGCGCCGAAGGACACAATCTCGTCGCGAATCTTGATTTCGAGGCGGGGGAATTCGCGGCCAGTTCCCTCGGACCACTTGAAGTCGATGTGCTTAAAGGGAAGAAAGGCCTTAGTGCCCTTTAAGTATTTCTTGATGGCGAGCAAGTCACCGCCGACGGTACCGTTAATGCCGTGGCGCGAGATGATGATGCGACCGCGTAGACCGAGGCTCTCGCAGAGCACCCGCTGCCAGAGGTGGATGGCCTCGGGATCGGCCAGTGGAGTGAAGCAGTAATAGAGAAGGACTTTCGCTTCGCGCACCACCGAAATGTACTAGTGATGAGGCGCAAGACCCAATCTGACTAGGGCGGAGTCTCTAGAATTACGAGGTGCACCCCATTGAACTTTCCAGCAAAATCATTGACTCGGGCGTCATCAGCGAACCCATTAATCGCGTGACGAACGAGGTCACCGAATTGGCCACTGACCTCGCCATCGTCGAAAGCTTTAGCCACACCGTGGCCTTCGATACTGGTGAGGGCCTGATGTGCTTTGACGCCTCGGGGGCGGGTAGCGGTGAAGCCGTGGTGTCGTCACTACGCAGCTGGCGTAGCGCCCCCGTCTCCACCCTCGTCTACACCCACGGACACGGCGATCACATTGGGGGAAGTTTCGCTTTCGCTCGCGACGCCGAGAACCAGGGCTACGCGCGACCCCACGTGATCGGGCACGAGAACGTCAGCGCGAGAATTGATCGCTACAACGAGACCAACGAGTGGAACTTGCTCATTAACCAACGGCAATTCGGTGGCACGGTGAGCGAGATGGGTCTCAGCATTGGTGAGAATTGGCACAGTTTTCTGCCGAAGGGAACGCTTCGTCCCGACCAGACCTTTCGAGACGTGCTGCGCCTTGACGCCGGCGGCACGGCAGTAGAACTCCATCACGCTCGGGGCGAGACGGACGATCACCTGTGGGCCTGGTTGCCGGAAAAGAAGTGGCTCTTTTCGGGCGATTTCGTAATTTGGTACTACCCCAATGCGGGGAACCCGCAGAAGGTGCAGCGCTACGCCCTCGAATGGGCCCAGGCGCTACGCACGATGATCGCCCAGGGTCCCGAACTACTGGTGCCCGCGCACGGCCTACCCATCGAGGGTCGCGAACGTATCGCCTCGGTGCTCGACGACATCGCAAGCTCCCTCGAGTCCCTGGTGCGTCAAGTCATTGAGATGATGAACGCCGGAGAGACCCTGGACGCCATTATCCACACGGTGAAGGTTCCCCAGAGCGTGCTCGACAAGCCCTACATGCGCCCGGCCTACGATGAGCCGGAATTTGTCGTGCGCAACATTTGGCGTCTCTACGGTGGATGGTGGGACGGCGCGCCTTCTCGCCTGAAGCCCTCGACCGACGCCGAGTTGGCGGGCGAGTTGGCCGCGCTAGTTGGCGGACCGGAGATTTTGATTGACCGCGCCGTGGCCCTCACGGCAACGGATCTTCGACTGGCCTGTCACCTCGCAGACCTAGCGGGCTGGGCCGCGCCGGACAACCCCGAGGTGCACGCCAAACGCGCCGAGGTCTATATCGCACGGCGCAAAGACGAGGTCTCGCTCATGAGCAAGGGCATCTACCGCTCCGCCTCACGTGAGTCCGAAGAAATCGTTCAGCGCTCACGGCGGGATTAGTTCAACTGTTCCTTTAGGATGGGGGACATGTCCTGGCGATTTCAACGGCGAGGACCACGATTACTCCTCGCCGTGAGCCTCCTCGGGACTCTGGCCCTCACGAGTCCGGCTCGGGCCGTAGCCCCAACGCCAACGACCAGCCCGGTGCTCTCTGCTGGCGTCATCGCGGAAAATCAATTGCCCGGTACGACGGCGTGGCAGATTTCACCCACGGCCAAGGTCAGCGGGATTGCGGGTTTTCTCTCCCGTGACGCGGCTGTGGTGGGCGACAGCGTCTCGGCCTACGTCACGACCTCCGCTGCGACTTATACCGTGACGGCGTTTCGCATGGGGTACTACCGAGGCCTCGGTGCTCGCAGTATCTGGCAGTCACCGGTGGTGGTCGGGCACTATCAACCCGGTTGCGGTTTTACCGCGGGAGTCAACCTGGTGTCCTGTGCTAACTGGTCGCGCTCCTTGGTGGTGCCAATTACCGCTGAGTTTGTCCCCGGCATGTACCTGTTCAAACTGGTCGGTTCCGGGGGACAGCAGGCCTACATGCCACTCACCATCTGGGATCCGACGAGCACCTCGGCCCTGCTCGCGGTGGGTCGCAGCATGACTGAACAAGGTTGGAATCTCTTCGGCGGCTACGACTTCTACCAAGGTCGGGGTGCCTGCGCTGCGGGTGCCGCTACCTATCCGCCCTGCAATCGGGCTCGGATGGTGAGCTTGGACCGCCCCAACTCCATGGGCAACGGGGCATCTGATTTTCTCTGGAATGAGTGGCCGCTACTGTCCTTGGCCGAAGAACACGGACTCGATATTTCCTACGTGACGGATATCACCCTGTCCGAGCATCCCGCGTTAATGCTGCACCACCGCGCAATCTTGTCCCTGGGGCACGACGAGACCTGGACGGAGTCACAGCGCGCGGGCGCTCTGACGGCCATGCGGCACGGGGTCAACCTGGTCTTTTTCGGATCGGCCGCGGTGCTGCGTCACGCCCGTCTCGCTGCGTCGCCACTCGGCGTCGATCGGGTCATTGTGAACTACCGCGATTCCTACGAGGATCCCTTAAACGGTCACGGCAATCCCCTCGAGGTCACGGGGAACACTTTCGCCATGGCTCCGACGGGACAATCACCCATGGAACTCACCGGGGAACTTTATTCGGGCTACACCTGGCCTTCGGTCACCGAGCCGCTCGTCGTGCACGACGCCAGCTCGTGGCTCTACGGCGGCACGGGGCTCAAAAACGGCTCGGCAATTGTGGGCGTAATTCGTAATGACTTCGATCACCTAGCCCTCACGAAATATCTACCCCCCACGCTGCACGTTCTGGCGCACTCGCCCATTCCGGCGGGTGAAGTGACGACGAGTCAGGGTGTCTGGTCGGGCCGCACCTACGCCGATACCAGCTACTGGACGAGTCCGGTCACGCGTGCGGGAGTTTTCAACGCGGGCACCGTGAATTGGATTCCGGCCCTGCGCGAGTGCAGCCCGACGCTCTGTCCGGCCACGGCGATACGGGTGATGACGATGAACGTCCTGACGATCTTTGGGGCTGGACCAGTGGGGCTGAGCTATCCGGCAATCCCGAATTGGCGCGAGGTCACGCCACTCGGCTCGTAACGGCCAACTACAAGATGTGGTGGCGGTCCCACACGCCGCGCAGTGAAGCTCCGGCGAGTAATTCACTCAGCACGATGCCTTCCGCGGTGGCTCGACTCCGCGCTCGCTGGAGTACTTCGTCAGCAATTTCGTGGGGAACGACCACGACGCCGTCATCGTCGGCACTAACGAGGTCACCAGGGTTCACCGTGACGCCGGCAATGGTGACGGCCCGACCCTGGGCGCTGACCCGCATGCGCCCGTGGAAATCGATGGGTCGGTGTCCGCGGGAAAAAGCGGGAAAACCCAGTCCGGCGATTTTGGTGGTGTCGCGGATTGTGCCGTCAGTGACCATGCCGACGGCACCGCGTCCAATGGCGGCGGCGCTGAAGAGCTCACCCCAGTAGGCGGTCGAGAGATTCCCATCAGTGGCGACGACGGCCACGTCACCCAGGGTCAGTGAGTCGATGAAGGAAATGGCGTCGTCGTAGGGATTCTCGCTGAGTTGGTCCGAGGGCGTGAAGGCCACCGTGGCGGCGCGACCGAGATAACGCGAGCCCGCGACCAGGGGGACCACGTCACTAGTGAGTACCTGTGAACGGCTACCCACGGCGTCCAGGGAGTCGGAGATCATGGCCGAGGTGATGAGTGTGTCAGTGGGCAGTAGCTGGAAGGACTTAGCGGATGACATGACCACCGTTTCGCTGGAAGGGAAAGGCTCGCTCGATCTCGGGGGTGACCGCCACGCCGAGACCCGGTGCCCGTGGCGCGAGGAGTTCTCCGTCGCGCAGGCCAATGACCTCGGTGAGGAGGAGCTCGCGAAGGGGGTTGACGAGAGTGCAGAACTCAAAGAGCTGTACGTGATCGTGGGCGAAGGCGGCGTGCAGGTTGGCGGCAAAGGTAACGCCACTGCCCCAGACGTGGGGCACGCAGGCCACGTCGTGGGCCCGAGCCATATCGGCGACGCGGGCGAAGGTGGCAAAACCCCCGACGAAGGTGACGTCGGGTTGGGCTAGTCCGATGGCGTCGGCGAGGAGCAGCGCCGCGAACTCGTCCACCGTGCCGTTGGACTCGACACCCGAGATTCTCACGCCGAGCTCGGCGCGCATCTTCGCGTACCCGGCGACATCGGTGGCGAAACAGGGCTCTTCGTACCAGCGTGCGCCGAGTTGCTGGGCCACGCGGCCAACGCGAAGAGCATCATCGTGCGACCAGGCCTGCGAGGCGCAGGCCTGCACTACGTCGAGGATGAAGCCGGTGCCCGTCGGGAGTTGGGGCACGACGTACTCCATGAGTTCAATGGTGGTGTCGGCGTCGCGCATTCCGCGAAACTTGATGGTCGAAAAACCCGCCGCGATTTGCTCTCGTCCCCAGGTGGCGACGTCGTCGAAGGTGGAACCGAGACCCCCACTGGCGTAGGCCTCGATGCGGTCACGACGAAGCCCGCCTAACAGTTCGTAGGCCGCTAGCCCCTCGCGCTTACCCACGGCGTCAACGGCGGCGATTTCAATGGCTCCGGCGACCCCACTGGCGATGCCGCCACGTGACCAGAAGGCGGTATGGGCGCGCAGCCAATCTCCAACGTGGAGGGGATGATCAAAGGAAACATTCACGCAGTAGGGCTGGTAGGCCTCGAGGAGACCCGGCACGGCCACAGCCGCCATGATGCCGGCCCCGACCTCGCCCACCCCGACGCTGCCGTCGGCCAAGGTGACTTCGACCAGCGCCGCGTCCCAGGAGTGGATGGTGCCGCCGACCCAGGTCATTTCCTGACCGGCCGGATAGACGTAGGACAGGAGAATCGCCCGTACGGCGGTGATCTGTAGTTGAGTCTTCACGTTCCCCCGTTGTCTCCCTGACGAGGTTACCGAGGGCGCGGGGAAGGACGCGACCACCTCGGCTCCCGGGGTGGCAACGATACGCTGAGACCATGTCGCTCAAGCTTCGACCACTAGCGCTGGAGGACGAGACCGCCGCCCGCTCGGCCCACGCTGAAGGCGGCCATCAGGAGTTTCTTTTGAATTTTTCAGACGAGCTGTCGTGGGCGGCCTACCTCGAACAACTCGAGAATGAACGTCGGGGACGCGAGTTGGCAGAAGGTCGAGTACCGGCCGCTTTTCTCGCGGCGGTGGTCGACGACGAGCTCGTGGGTCGGGTGTCGATTCGCTACGCCCTCAACGACTACCTAGCCTACGCCGGTGGTCACATTGGCTACCAGGTACGCACCGAGCATCGCCGACGCGGTTACGGCACAGCCATCTTGCGGCTCGCCCTCGAGCACGCCACCGATCAGGGCGTCGAGCGGGTGCTACTCACCTGCGATGACGCCAACCTCGGATCGCAGAAGATTATTGAAAGCTGCGGCGGAGTTTTAGAGTCCGTAGTTGTCGGAAACGAGACGGGTGGCGAGGCCTTCCGCCGCTACTGGATTGAACCGAGCGCTACCAAGAAATTTTAAGAACGTCACGAATGGCGTTTTGAAAGTCCGTGGTGTTGAGCGCCGCGCGCGTCGTGGCGATGAGCTCGGCGTCGGTTCCCACCGGCAGGCGTAGGGGCGGGTTCTCCTGCTCCGCGGCGTCACAGAGCGCGACGGCGACACTGTCGGGTCCCGGTGAGGCCTGGCCGCCGCGCAGGGTGACCATGGCGCCGGCCCACTGTTCAGCCAAGGGGGTGTAGGGACCAGGTCGGTCGCGAAAGTCCACCATGTTGTTACCAAATTCGGTGGCGACACCACCGGGTTCGACGATCATCACCTTGACGCCGAAGTGACCGACTTCAATGGAGAGTGACTCGGACAGAGCCTCGAGGGCGAACTTGGTGGCCGCGTAGTAGCCAGCTAGGGGTGGCGCCGCGATGCCAGCGATGGAGGTGACGTTAATGATGAGACCAGTGCTGCGCTCGCGCATACTGGGCAGCACGCCCTGAATCATGCGCGCGGCGCCGAAGAAGTTTGTTTCGAAGGCCCGGCGCACGTCGTCGAGGGGTACCTCTTCGACCGAACCCTCGATACCAAAGCCCGCGTTGTTCACCAGTACATCGAGTGGACCAAGCGCCGCGATGGCGGCGGCCACGGAAGCATCGCTGTCAACATCGAGGGCGAGGTGGTGGGCCACGTCGAGCCCCTCGAGGGAACTGAGGCGTCGGGCGCTCGCGGTGACCTCGTAGCCCCGGCGCGTGAATTCGAGGGCGACGGAGCGTCCGATACCGCTGGAACACCCCGTAACGAGAACTGTTTTCTTCGTCATTATTTGGTTCCTCTCACAAAACTTTCAGCGTAGCCCTCGTTCTCGAGCAGAGTCGTGAACGAAGTCGCTCGCCCCTGCCACTCCTGGTCGTGGACGGGACCACGGGCGGACGCGATGGTGGCGAGGTGGCGAAGCTGGGTGACCAGTGTGCTGGCCGCCGCCTGGCAGATTTCTCGGAGCGCAGTGTCGGCGTGCTCGGTCACGACGTCGCGCAGTGAGATCAGTAGTCGGGGCCCCAGCACCATGGAGATGGCGTAGAGCGCGAGGAGACCACCGGGGTCGTAGGCGAGGGCCTCGTCGAGCACCTGAGTGATGACCGGCAGGGGAAATACTCCTTCACGACCGTCACTGAGATCATCGAGCTCGTGCACCACCGCGCCGCATCGACGGGAAAATTCGTGGAGAAAAACGACGATGGCGTCGTCGCTACACGTGAGTGCTCCTCGACCACAGGCCTCGTAGAGACCATCAAAGCATCGAGCGAGAAAGGCGGCGTCCCGGTTGCTCACGTGGTCTCCCGGAAGCCGTTGGTAATGGGCAGTCGGCGATCCTTGCCGAAGGCCTTGCGCGTGATGCGCACCCCCGGGGGCATTTGACGTCGTTTGTACTCACTGCGATCAACGAGCTGCACGATGCGACGAACCAGGTCGGCGTCGTGACCACGCGCGATGAGTTCGTTGGCGGTGGCGTCTCCTTCGACGTAGGCCTCGAGTAGGGGGTCGAGTTCGTCGTAGGGGGGGAGGGACTGGTCGTCACGTTGGTCGGGTCGTAGTTCGGCAGATGGTGCCTTGTCGAGAATATTTCGGGGGATGGGGGGTGTTTCGCCACGAAGGGCGGCCAACTGGTTGCGCCACTCACATAGTTGGTAGACGAGGGTCTTCGGGACGTCCTTGATAACCGCAAAGCCACCGGCCGAGTCGCCGTAGAGGGTGGAGTATCCAGTGGCCATTTCAGACTTGTTCCCGGTGGTGAGAACAATGGCCCCCGTGGCGTTGGAAAGAGCCATGAGTAGGACACCTCGAATGCGCGACTGCAGATTTTCGTCGGTGAGTCCGACCGGCTCGGTCGTGAGCACCGGGGTCAAAGTAGCCGCGAGGGCACTGTGGGTGGCTTCGATGGGCAGCGTCGTGAGTTGAATGCCCAGACTCGCGGCGAGCAGTTCGGCGTCCGACAGCGAGTGGTCGCTCGAATAACGACTGGGCATGGCGAAGGCGCTCACCCGATCCGCGCCTATGGCGTCAGTGGCGATGGTGGCCACGATGGCCGAGTCCACCCCCCCGGAGAGACCGAGAATGGCGGAACTAAATCCGTTCTTCGCCAAGTAGTCACGGGTACCGGTTACCAGCGCTTCGTAGACCTCGGCGGCGGGCTCTAGAAGGTCGGCGACTACTCCGGTGACGACGAGGGAAGCACCGTCTTCGCCGGTGCTCTCAATGTCCACAATGAGCAGCTCTTCACCAAAGGCGCAGGCGCGAGCCACGACGCCCTGGGCCCCAGGGACGATGACGACACTCTGACCGTCAAAGACCAGTTCGTCCTGACCACCAACCAGGTTGACGTAGACGAGAACACAGCCGGTCTCTCGTGCCCGGCGCACCAGGAGCGCTTCGCGCTCGGCCCTACGCCCGCGCGCGTAGGGGGAGGCGTTGGCGACCACGATGACCTGCGCCCCGGCGGCGGCCACGTCACGGGCGGGTCCCTCGTCCACCCAGATGTCCTCGCAGACCAGAAAACCAATTTTTACGCCCTGTATGGTGGTGAGCGAGACGGCACCGACGCCCGGCTGAAAGTAACGCCGCTCGTCAAAGACGTCGTAGTTGGGAAGGTGTCGCTTGGTGGTGACACCCAGCAGTTCTCCACCAGAGGCCACCACGATGGCGTTGGCGAGCCCGGCGGGACTGCGTCGAGTGTCGGTCCGGGGGGCGAGTTCGACCCCGGGAAAATCGTTGTGCACGACGGTGCCGACCGCGAGGGCGGTGGGACTGGTTTCGGCAATGAGGGCGTCAAGTCTCTGGCCCGCGGCGCGTAAGAAGCCCTCCTTCAATAAGAGGTCCTCTGGCGGATATCCGGTCAGGGCGAGTTCGGGGGTAATCAGGAGATGAGCGCCCGCGTCCGCCGCCCGCGTGCGCCACAAGGAGACAGCAGCAGCGTTGGCCTCGAGGGCGCCCACCGTGGCGTTCATCTGGGCGAGAGCAAGTCGCAGGGTAGGCACGCGCCGAGCCTACCGGCGCGTCGACACGAGGGAGATGGTGTCGATATTCATACGCCGTTAACGCAATTGAGGGCACGGGGGGTCGTTCATACGGCAAACTATGGGGGCGTCGCAAGATGACGCACCTACCAAAACGAAGGAGTACACGTGGCGTACCAGGCCGAATACATCTGGATTGACGGAAACGAACCCACGCGCAAGCTACGTTCGAAGACGCGCATTGTCAAGGACGGCAAGAAGCCGGAAATCTGGGGCTTCGACGGTTCCAGCACTAATCAGGCCAGCGGGAACTTCTCCGATTGCGTGCTGATCCCGGTGTTCACCTGCCCTGACCCGCTCCGTGGTCCGAACGACATCCTCGTGATGTGCGAAGTTCTCAACGCCGACATGACCCCCCACGTGACCAACACCCGTCACGCGGCCGCGAAGGTGGCCAAGCAGTACGCCAGCTTTGAGCCAATGTTTGGTATCGAGCAGGAGTACACCTTCTTTCAGGACGGCCGACCCTACGGCTGGCCCGACGTGGGCTACCCCGCCCCGCAGGGCCCCTACTACTGCGGTGTCGGCGGCGCGAAGATGCCCGGCCGTGACATTGTCGAAGCCCACACGCTGGCCTGCCTACGCGCCGGACTCGGCATCGAGGGCACTAACGCCGAAGTGATGATGGGTCAATGGGAGTTCCAGATTGGCGTCCTCGGCACCGTCGAAGTGGCCGACCAGATCTGGATCGCCCGATGGCTGCTCGAGCGTATCGCCGAAGACTTTGAAGTTGACGTGAGCTTCGACGCCAAGCCCATTCACGGTGACTGGAATGGTGCGGGTGCACACACCAACTTCTCGACCAAGCAGATGCGTGCGGTCGGTGGCTGGTCAGCCATCATCGCCGGCTGTGAGGCCCTCGGTACGCGAGTGCTCGAGCACGTGGAGAACTACGGTGACGGCATCAAGGACCGCCTGACCGGCGCTCACGAGACCGCCCCCTGGCACACCTATTCCTTCGGCGTTTCGGACCGTGGCTCGTCGGTACGCATCCCCGGTGGTGTGGCACGTGATCAGCGTGGTTACCTCGAGGACCGTCGTCCCAACGCCAACGTGGACCCCTACACCGTCACCCGTCTGATGGTCGAGACCATCTGTGGCGCCGCTAGTGCCGCGACTAAGGCTCCGGCCAAGAAGGCAGCCGCGAAGAAGGTTGCTGCGAAGAAAGCACCAGCCAAGAAGGTTGCTGCGAAGAAAGCACCAGCCAAGAAGGCGACTGCTCGCAAGTAATTTCAGTTCGAAGCGAATGGTCCCGTTGCCTTCGTGGTGACGGGACCATTCGCTTTTTTTGTCCCCCACGCGAGGTGCGAGAATATGAATATGCAAAATCAAGCCCAGTACGTTCTGCGAACGGTGGAAGAGCGCGGCATTCGCATGGTGCAACTCTGGTTCACCGACGTGCTGGGTCGACACAAGGCCTTTCACGTCACCCCGGCTGAACTCGCGGACGCCCTAGACGAGGGTATGACCTTTGACGGTAGCGCCATCGACGGATTTTCACGAGGTCAAGAGTCCGACGTCCTCGCCCGTCCCGACCTCACCACCTTCCAGCTCCTGCCATGGCACGCCGAGGGCTCGGGCGTGGCCAGCGTTTTTTGTGACATCGTCAAGATCGACGGGACGCCCTTTGAGGGTTGTCCCCGCCAGCAGCTACGTCGCGTCCTAAACGAGGCCCGCACGCGGGGTTACACCTTTTTTGTCGCCCCCGAGATGGAGTACTTCTACTTCAATTCTCTCGAGACCTCCGCGCCGCCGGTCCCGGTGGACCGCGGTAGCTACTTTGATCTTCTACCGGACGACACCGCGAGTCAGCTGCGCCGTCGCACCGTGCTCACCCTCGAGGAGATGGGTATCGGAGTCGAGCACGCCCAACACGAAGACGCCCCCGGTCAGCACGAAATCGATCTGCGCTACACCGATGCACTCACCATGGCCGACACCGTGATGACCGTTCGACACGTGATCAAAGAACTCGCGCGTCAGAGCAATATCGCCGCCAGCTTTATGCCCAAGCCACTCTCGCACGAGCAGGGCTCGGGCATGCACACTCACGTGTCGCTCTGGCGTGAAGACACCAATGCCTTCATCGGTGACGGTCCCTACGGCCTGTCGGTGGTGGCCCAACAATTCATCGCCGGACTGGTGCACCACGCACCGGAAATTACGGCAATTACCAACCAGTGGGTGAATTCCTATAAGCGTCTGGTGCCCGGCCACGAAGCACCGGTGAGTGCGGCCTGGGCCCGCTTCGAACCCTCCGCCCTGGTGCGCGTTCCCACGGTGAAGACGGGTCGCTTCGACTCCACCCGCGTGGAATACCGCGCTCCCGATCCGGCCGCCAATCCCTACTTGGCTTTCGCCGTGATTTTGGCGGCGGGTCTGCGGGGCATTGAGGGCGGCTACGAACTCCCGGCCGAGGGCCAGGCCACCACCTACCTGCCGCGTTCCCTGGCGGAAGCCACGGAGTTGATGGAGCGTTCGCAATTGCTGCACGAAACCTTAGGTGAGCACCTCGTCGAGTGGTTCTTGCGTAACAAGCGAGCGGAGTGGGCTTCGTACCGCTCAGAAGTAACCCCCTTCGAACTCGAGCGCTACCTCCCCCTGCTGTGAATCTCGACACCCTGCTCTGCGTACCGACCTGTGACGGCCCCCTGCTCAAGGCCTTCACGCTGGTCGGAATACGTTGCGTCGTCAGTGCGACGGGTCGCTTAGATGATATTGCGCGCGCAGAACCCTCCGAGGGATTTTCGGGGGCGGTGGTCGACGCCTCGACCATGTCGATGACCGACGCCATGGGGCTCTGTCGTCAACTACGCGCTCGCGAAAAGTCGCTCAGTCCCATTATGGTCATTCTCGATCCTCACCAAGTCGACGAACTCACCTTTCGTGAAGATCTCTTCGACGACTTTATTCTCACTCCCCTGGACGTCAACGAAATGGCCGCGCGCCTGCGGCACCGCTTGCGTCGAGCGGGCCACGAGGGCGGCACCGCCCTCGTCGACCTCGGTGGACTACTGATCAATCTGGAGACTTATCAGGCCTCCATTGCGGGACGCACCTTAGACCTGACCTACATGGAGTACGAACTTTTACGTTTTCTCGCGACCAACCCGCACCGGGTGTTTACCCGGGAGACCCTGCTGAATCGCGTCTGGGGTTACGAGTACTACGGCGGGGCGCGCACCGTGGACGTGCACGTGCGTCGACTGCGCGCGAAGCTCGGTGAAGAGCACGCCCACTTGATTGCGACCATCCGCTCGGTGGGTTACAAATTCTCCTTGACCAGCAACTGGTCCGACGACGAGGACTAGTTCGTCGGGGTGTAGGCCCAGAGTTCGGCCTCGGCGCGACCACCCATGGGCAGGGCCGCCACTTGAATCGTCGAGCGGGTCGGTCGCGGGGCGTCGAAGAACTCCACCCAGACGTCGTTACAGGTCGTAAAGTCCGCGAGGTCCACGAGGAAGAGGGTGGCCTTCACCACGTCGTTGAGGGTGGCTCCCGCTTCGGCGAGCAGGGCCTTCGCGTTGAGGAGGGCTTGGCGGAGTTGATCGGCGGCGTCACCGGGGACGAATTCTGGGCCATTGTCACCGGGGACGAGACCGAGTTGTCCCGAGAGGATGACGAAGTCACCGGCGCGACGCCAGGGGGAATAGGGACCAACGGGAGCGCTCATGAGGGCTTCTTTCTCTCAGTAGTGAACTACCCCTCCACGTTAGCCACGCGGTCGAGGAAGCCGTCACGAGGACCCCAGGGGCGAAGGAGAAAGTAACTGTCAGGCGAGGGATCTAGAAATTAAGTTCTGACGGTTCCCAGTCGGGAATTTCTTCGAAGAAGTGGTGACACAGGGCCTCGAGGCCGACACCGAATATGGTCCAGGATTCCTTGCGACCATTCTTCCCGGTGGGCAGTTTGATGCCCCGCACCTGTGACTCCTGAAGAGCGTCGCGAAGGCCGCAGCCCTCGGCTAGAGCAGAAATAGCCGTAGCGAGGTGCGCGGTGGTGAGGGGTGCCTTCACGCGCAGGCCGAGCAAACTGATCACCCAATCGAAGGCGAATTCATAATTAGCGGTGAGACCCTGGTAACTCTTAGCCAACGCAGTACGCACGAGGTCGTTATCGGGGGTGTTGCGGTTCGACGTGGAGACGGCCCAGATTCCTAACCAGATCGGCCACGTGGGTGACTCAACGAGGTCGTTCAAACTGGCTTCGCCGACGTACAGACAGAAGCGATTGATTGCTCGCCAGCGACCCTCGATAGTGCTGCGGTCGCTCTTGCGAAGAATGTTGAGAAAACCCGCGATGGTGGCTTCGGATTCCGAAGCGCTGCCGTCGATAGAGGCAACGGCTACGGCGACGTCACGTTGGAACTCCTGCTGGCTGTTCCAAACCCGACCCAGTACGGAGGCGTAGTACAGACGAATCCCGCGCTCCTTCTCGAGGTGCTCAAAGGCCCCCCGTAGCGTGATGCGCTCAGCGCCTGAACCAAGACCACCCTCTATGAGCATCTGCACGCCAGTCGCTACCATGAGGCGGCGGATTTCTTCGGGGGAGCGTCGCGAACCGCGGACGCGTGAGGATGGCTCTACCACGGGAGTAGTCGTTTCACTGACGAGTTTTTATTCACGGCTTCACACATCTGGCCTGAACTTAGTGCAGCGTCCACGGGACGCTGGAAATCAGCTGAAGGAGTTGCCACAACCGCAGGTGCGCGTGGCGTTGGGGTTGGTGATGTGAAATCCGGCACCCTGGAGTCCGTCCTGGAAGTCCAGGGTCGAACCATTCAGGAGTTCGGCGCTGGCGGCATCGGTAACGACCTTGACCGTGCCGAACTCCTTGACAATGTCGTCGGCGGCGAATTCGGAGTCAAAGAACATGTCGTAGTTGAAACCTGAGCAGCCACCGGGCTTGACGGCGACGCGCAACGCCAGAATTTCTTCGGCGGCCTCGGTGGCGATCAACTCAGCGACCTTAATAATGGCGTTGTCAGTCAAGACGATGGGGGTGTCGGCCTTTTTGCTGAGGCTAACGGAAGTAGTTGAAGTGGTCACGGCTCTCCTTAGGTGAGAAGTATGGTCCTTATGCTAGCGAAGAAGTACGCATTTGGACACGAAAACTTTGGGGGCGGTAGCGTCCAAGCTATGAGCACTTCCGTCGCCAGCGCCCTACGGGACCGACTGCGGGGCGTTGTGGACCCCGAATTG
>Ga0304728_1001494_pt1 | contig 16451 bp, 26 predicted proteins | sample C_130625_MF_Meta_FD_190476 | JGI IMG/M metagenome (GOLD analysis project Ga0304728, IMG submission 190476) | Freshwater microbial communities from Lake Croche, Canada to study carbon cycling - C_130625_MF_MetaG (v2) (version 2) | ecosystem: Environmental > Aquatic > Freshwater > Lake | place... | reverse complement strand
GTTGTGTGGTCACCAGGCAACACGTTGATTGACTCGGGCTGGCTTGTAAGTGCAGCGGCTGGAAACTTTGTCATTGTGCCAAGACTTGCGGGCGCAGTCTCAAGCGGAACTGTTCGAGTCGACTACATGGCCATTGGCTGGTAGCCGTGGCGCAAGTCGCTTTGATTTTTTCGTATTCGACAACAGCCGGCAACCCAGCAACCGGCTCGGTTCGGTTTCGCGCTCAAGGTGCACCGGCAACGTCTGTGCAATCTCTTGACCTTGTCAATGGCTTTGGCGCTGTCTCACTGGCAGTCACCGGATTATCGACCGTTTATATCGTTACCGAGTTAATTCATAACGTCTCACGTCAAACGTATGAGATCACCGTTGCGTCGTCGCCATCAACGCAAAACCTCGCTGTGCTTCGTCCAACCACCTGACCTCGGAGGTCACCGTGCGCTCACGCTTTTCTTCATTGCTTGCTTTGGCCTGCGCGTCGTTGGGTTTGTCGGTGCTTCCATCGACCGATGCAGCGGCAGCAATTGCCACGCCGGCTCAGTGCGCTTCATGGGTGCGTTTGGCTGACGTGTCGTCGAACAATCCACACCCGATTGACTGGTCAAAGGTTGCTCGAGCAGGAGTTGCCGGCCTTTACATCAAGAACTCCGAAGCAACGAACTACGTCAACGAATACTGGTCAGCCGACACTTCAGGCGCCACCAAAGCCGGTATCCCATGGGGCGGTTACTACTTCGCTCAGCCCGGCAAGACCTCCGCACAAGCTGCGGCGCAATACTTTGTCGCTCACGGTGGCGCTGGCGGTCAACTTCCACCGGCACTCGACCTCGAGGTCAACGTACTGAGCGGCGCAGCGTCCACCAAGTGGGCGTATGACTTCATGGCAACCGTCAAGACGCTGACCGGTCGCACGCCAATCATCTACACCGGCGGCTTTTACCCTTGGTCAAGTGCCCAGGCGTTGACATTGTGGAAGTTGTGGGTTGCGGCGTATCCTGCCGGCTACACGCCAGTAGCCACAGCCTGTGGATTGCAGATGCCGTATTCAGGCGCCTGGGGCGTCAACGGCTGGTCAATCTGGCAATACACCAGCGTTGGTCGAATCAATGGACTTGGCGGCAACGTGGACATTTCCGCAGCTGACCCGAACTGGTGGGCAAGCGTTACCGGTTCAGGTGTCAAGCCGCCAAAGCCTGGACAAAACAGGTTCCCTGCACCCATCTACGCCGGTGCTTCACACGGCACCAAGGTGGCAGCCATTCAGCGCACCCTTGTTGCTCAGCACTTGTTGACCGCTGCCGACGTCGATGGCGTTTATGGACCAAAAACCACCAAGGCCGTGTTCCGCTGGCAGCAAATCATTGGTGCTCGACCTGACGCCATTTGGTCATCGCAAACTGGCCGAGCGTCTGACTACTGGCTCAAGCACCACCGTCCCTACCCATTGCCGGTCAACTACCCGCTGCTCAAGATGGGCGACTCTGGCCAGTCGGTGCGGCAGCTGCAAAGCCTGCTCAACAAGCACCACGCCAAGATCGTCAACGATGGACAATTTGGCAAAGCCACGTTTAACGCTCTCGTTGGCTTCCAGCGCACGTCACACCTTCCACCCTCTGGGAAGACCGGTCCGGGCACCTGGAAAGCGTTGTGGAAATGATCGACCGCCTCATCACAAAGGAGCGGTCCAATGGCTGATAGCGGCATCACCATCTCAGAACTGTGGCAATCCATCGAAAAGCGCTTTGACAAACAAGACAACCTTTTGACCGAGCTGCAACGAGCACAATCCTCGTTTGCCACCAAAGGCGACATTCGTAGCCTCGACGTCAAGATCGACGGGCTCGATCACCGGGTTAAAGAGATTGAAGACACGGACACCAAGCAAACCGGCAAGGTCGAACTTCGTACCCGGTCAATGCAGGTCATTCAAATGATGGTTTGGCCATTCGTTGGAATTGGCCTCACCGTCACTGCCCTCATCATTCGTCACTAGGAGTCCCATGACACAAGACACTGTCCGATCCATTGTGCGTTCGCTCACTCCTTGGGTGCTCTCTGGCGTCATTGCCATTGCGACCCGGCTTGGGCTGAACATTGACCCGCAGCTGTCGGCCGAACTGTTTGCAGCCATTGGCGCTGCGCTCACCATTGGACTTCGCACGCTCGAGGTCAAGTATCCATGGGTTGGCAAATTGCTTGGGTTCTCCGGTGCTCCGACGTACCCGCCGACCAAGAAGCAACAAACAGCCATGACCATTGCCGAACTTGAGGCTCAGGTCGCAGCGTTGCAGGCAGCACAACCACAGTCATGACTCGCCGGTCGTGGCTCAACCGTCAATGGACGGTGCTCAAGATCATTGTCAATAACAAGGTGCGCCGGTTCCGACGTCGCTTTGGAAAGGGCTCACTGTGAGTTTTACTGCAACCACCGTCACGTTTACCTACACCGGAACCGGTGGCGCACCAGCTGCGGGCACGGTGTCATTTCAGTTGACGTATCCAATCACCGATGGCAACGACATTGTTGTGGGGGATTTGCAGCTCGTCACGCTTGACGCCAGTGGTTACGGTTCAATCACGTTGCCGGCCAATAATGACTCAACGACGCTGCCGACCGGCACTGGTTACATCGTTACCGAGAAGATTCAAGACACGTCACCTCGGACGTACACCGTCATTTTGAGCAAATCGTTACCTGGACACACCGTTGACTTGTCAACGCTTGCGCCGGCCTCAACTCAAGTGCTCTACCCAACCATGGGACCGCAGGGTTATCAAGGCCCACAAGGCGCAGGCTTTCAAGGGACTACCGGTCCGCAAGGCGCCACCGGCAGTCAAGGCTTACAAGGTACACAGGGAAGCCAGGGCAGCCAAGGAAACATAGGCGCTCAGGGGTCAACTGGTGCACAAGGTACACAGGGAAGCCAGGGCAGCCAAGGATTCCAAGGACCAACGGACGTTGTCACTTCATCAACAGCGCCATCAAATCAAAAAGTGCTTTGGCTTGACACGTCAGCAACTGGAAGCGGAACTCAAGGACCGCAAGGTTTAACTGGGCCTCAAGGCTCAACTGGCTCGCAAGGCGCCACCGGCAGCCAGGGAACGACCGGAGCCACAGGCAGCCAAGGCTCAACTGGCTCGCAAGGCGCCACCGGCAGCCAGGGAACGACCGGAGCCACAGGCAGCCAAGGCTCAACTGGCTCGCAAGGCGCAACTGGCAGTCAAGGCTTAACCGGTAGCCAAGGTGCAACAGGTAGTCAGGGTGCAACCGGCTCGCAGGGGGCAACCGGCAGCCAAGGCTCAACTGGCTCGCAAGGCGCCACCGGCAGCCAAGGTGCAACAGGATCACAAGGGTCACAGGGAACTCAAGGCGCAACCCTTAACGACATAAGCCCAACGCAAATGGGTCTCAAATCATGGACTGCCGACATTGGACTTGCTAACACCGCTAACACTTTGACCCCTGGTGTTCTGTATCTGTCGCAGTTTTATCTTGGTTCAAGCGCAACAATCACTCAGATTATTTTTCGAGTTAGTGCTGCTGCATCAGGTTTGACCGGCGGATACTTCGGCATCTACAACCAATCAGGAACTTTGTTGGGTTCGGTTGCGAACACCACGACATTCAGCGGAGCAACTACCTACCAATTGTCGTTTAGTTCATCTATCAGCCTTGCAGCTGGACAGTATTACATCGGCACATTGTTTGTTGGATCAACACCGCCAACCATTATCGGTTGGACAGGTAACGCTCTTGGAAACGCTGGTTACACAAGTTCCACAGGAACGCTTGTAGGCAACGGACGATTCATGAGTTACGGCTCTGGGCTGACTTCGTTGCCAACCATTGCTGGTTCAGGAACCCAACCTTTTGCTGTATCAGGTTTGTTGGCTTACGGACTGATTTAAAGGACTCATTGATGACTCAGCTCAAGTATTACGACACAACCTCAGGCACTTGGGTTACCGCTGTTGTTGGTTCGCAAGGCCCACAAGGCGCGCAAGGACCAGCCAATGGGCCACAAGGTCCACAAGGTTCCCAAGGAGTTCAGGGAACTGGCGCTCAAGGTGCCACCGGTCCCCAGGGCTCGAGCGGACCACAAGGCGCAACCGGAACTCAAGGTGCCACCGGTGCTCAAGGTGCCACCGGTGCTCAAGGTCTTACTGGTGCCCAAGGCGCTGTCGGCGCTCAAGGTTCTACCGGTGCAACTGGCGCCCAAGGTGCAACTGGATCACAAGGCGCAACTGGCGCTCAAGGTACGACCGGCTCACAAGGTGCCACTGGCGCCCAAGGCTTTCAGGGAATTGGTGTTCAAGGATTAACTGGCTCGCAAGGCGCCATCGGCAGTCAAGGCCCACAAGGTACACAGGGCAGCCAAGGCAACCAAGGATTCCAAGGAGTCCCAGGGCTCATCTACGACCAAACTACGTCCACCTCAAGCAACTCAATTGGCATTGGAGTCAAAACGTTTGCCGTTGCAAACACTGGCTCGTATTACTCAGGGCAAAGAGTTCGAGTGTTCTCGTCCAGCGTGGCCAACTGGATTGAAGGACCAATTACTTCCTACACGTCAAACTCGTCCATTACCGTCACCGCTGACTTGTCAGCAGGAACCGGAACCTTCACCTCTTGGACGTTTCGACCCGCTGGAAACATTGCTCAAAATAACTCTGGCAACTCTGCAACGACCATCAACACCACGGCTTCTCCGGGAACCGTTTTGCCATTGTCGGTGGTTGCTCAGAATTTCACTTCGTATCTAGTGACGGTCAGCATGCAACAAACCACAGCTGCCACCAACTCAAACATTCGTTTGAACTTGCTATTTACAGCAACGCTTTTGACTTCGGCCGTACCAAACATCAGCCAAAACGGAGCATTTCCGTCAAGCACGACGACTGGTCAATTGTCCGCAGGGACTGTGTCTGCCTCAAGTGTTGCGCTTTCAACAATCTCGTTCCAAACGGTCATTAGTGCAACCAACACCAACGGATTTGCTTTGGGCGTTAACGCATTCTGCAGCGGCGCTCCTGGCACAAACCCAGTCTTCAACTACTTCAACATTGTCGTTACCGGTATTGCCTAAACCTTCTAAAGGGAGCCGCCATGGCCACAAAACCTACCGAGCAACCGACAACGGATCGGTTCAAACGTCGGCAAATTCGACAAAACCGGTGCTGGTACGTGCGCGCCAAAGAAGCGTTACAACCGGATCAAATGGCAGAACTTGACGCTGCATTGGCTGACCCATCAATTCAAGCCAAGACCATTTCAATTGTTTTGTTGGAAGATTTTGATTTTCAAATTTCCAGCCGAACCGTTGGCGCCCACCGATTAAGGGAGTGCAATTGTGAGTAGGTTTGCAGCTCGTCAACCACGTCACACGCAAGCGCATCCGAAAGGCTGGGAGCCCGGAGTGGTGTGGGACCCAGCCAAAGGCGGAACGCTCACTACTGGACCCATCGAAGGCGACCTCGACCCTGCACTTTGGGATCAACTTATTGTCGATTTCGGCCTAGACCCCAAAGCCACTGAGGTCATTCAGGGCTCGGTGCAGATTCGAGCATGGGACGCTGCCGTTGGCAACGGCGAAACCAAGCGGATGCTCTACTACCGAGCGACCATCCAGCCACGGCAAAACCGAGACCAGCACGCCGACGTTGAAGCCCTGTGCACCGCAGCTGCAAAGAAGCGACCAGCCAAAACCAAAGCGCCAGTTGTTGAAGCCGAGCGTGGACTGATCGTCAACATGAGCGACTGGCAACTTGGCAAAAGTGAAGGTGGCGGATCAGCCGCCACGACTGAACGCATCCTCGTTGAGCTTGACATGCTCCGGGACAAACTCAAAAACCAAGAACGCATCAAACGACCTATCTCAACCGTCTACCTCATTGGCCTTGGCGACCTTGTCGAGCAATGTTCCGGTCACTACGCCATGCAGGCGTTTTCAGTTGACCTCGACCGCAGAGAGCAAATGCGTCTCGGCCGGCAATTGCTGCTGGCCTACGTCGACGCGTGTGTTGACCTCGGCTATCCGGTCGTCATGGCATCGGTGCCAGGCAACCACGGAGAGAACAGGAACTCGTCGGGCAAGGCCTACACAACATGGACCGACAACGATGACCTTGCCATTTTTGAACAGGTCGGCGAGATTCTGGCGGCCAATGTTGAACGGTATGGCAACGTGTCTGTAATTGGTAGCGGAGTGATCGCACAAGACGACTTGACGCTCACGTTGGACGTGGCCGGCATTCCGGTTGCCTTTGCCCATGGTCATCAGGTGCCCTCAGGTGGTGCCGAGAAATGGTGGCAAGGCCAAGCCTTGGGACGTCGACCAGTGTCGGACGCTGAAATTCTGGTGACCGCTCACAAGCACAATTTCCAAGTATCAGAGAGCACCGGTCGAACGTGGATTCAGACCCCTGCCAATGACGGTGGCTCGTTTTGGTGGACCGCACGCACCGGTCAATGCAGCCCTCCCGGCATGTTGGTCTTTTGCGTATCGACTATTGGCTACGGCAGTCGTGGTTGGGGCGACCTCGAGCTCTTGGACCCGGCATGCTGATTGGCTTTGCTGGCGCAGCTGGTGCCGGTAAAGACTCCGCAGCCAAAGCGCTCATGTTGAACGGTGCCGAACGTCGAGCCTTTGCTGACCCGATTCGGCGTTTGCTGTATGCGCTCAACCCCTACGTTGACAATTGTGCATGCCGGTTGGTTGACCTGATCCATGACGAAGGCTGGGAGTCGGCCAAGCGGAGCACGCCCGAAGTGCGTCGGATGCTGCAAGAACTCGGCAGCGAAGTTCGCAAGACTGCCAAGCCGACCTACTGGATTGACCTGACGTTGACAGACTTGCCGGCCTTGACCGTCGTCACCGACGTGCGCTTTCCAAACGAGGCCGAAGCAATCCGGGCGCTTGGTGGCATCATTGTGCAGATTAACCGACCGGGTTTTGAACCCTTATTGGAGCATGAATCGGAAACTCCATTAAGGCCAGACCTCGTTGACGTCGTCATTTGCAACGACGGCAACGTCAAGCAGCTGCACGACCGAGTCCTCACGACCTTGAAAGAGATTGCCCCAGCATGGATGTAATTGCCGAATGCCCAAAGTGCAAGTCTCGAGCGGTACTGCATCGTGGGGATTTGTCCAGGCTGGTGTTGCCGGCCTTGATCGAGGCGTTGTCAACCATCGATCACAAGTGCCGGCCGTAATACGACACGCATTTGTAGAATGAATGGTGCAGTGCTTTCTTCCGATAGTGGTCGGGAATGACGAAACCGCCGGGGCTTAGGCCTCGGCGGTTTTGTCGTTTAGAAATGAGTCGAGTGGTTTGGTGCCCTCAAATTCTTGGACACATTCTTGGACACATTCGGGTCTGTGAAAACTTGATAAATCGGCTCTAATCAGGATTTAACCTTGATAAATGGCCTTTTTCGGTTCAGGAGCCGGTTCAGAGGAGTTTTAGCAGTGAGTCCGATTCGGCCGCTCTCGCACCTCTCCTTGCCCCTTTGGACACATCTTGGACACATTCGCCTAAGTTGTGTCCATGCGGGGACGAACTAAGGGTACAGGATCACTTGACGAGCGACCAAAAGGGTCTGGCAAGTGGCGCCTGCGCATGAACTACGGCACCGACCCGGGAACTGGCAAGCGCCGAGTGAAGTCGTGGACGTTCGAAGCCAAAAATCGACGCGAGGCTGAGCGCCTTGCCGGCCGCATCTTGGATGAGTTCGAAGCAACCGTCGTCACCGTTCCGTCAAAGACTCCGGTGGCACGATTGCTTGAGGAGCATTTGCAGCTGCTCACGAGTCGCGGTCGGTCGCCGAGATACTTGGACGACTTCGCCAAAGTGTCGCGCAACATCATTGGACCAGCCCTTGGTGCCATCCCGGTTGACGAACTGAGTGTGCGCGCCATTGATCAGTTCATCTCGGATCTCATCGACACCGGTCGAGCACCAGCGACTGTTCGCCGGTATTGCGCCGTGCTGCGCTCTGCGCTTGCTCAAGCTGTTCGGTGGGAGTGGATTGAGCGAAGCCCCATGGACCGAGTTTCCATGCCTGAGGTGCCCATCAAACAGGTGCACGCGCCAACCCCAGCCCAAGTCCAAGCGCTCATCTCAGCCGCCCAGGCGTATTCGCCGCAGTTTGGCATGTTCGTGCTCTTGGCAGCAGTTACAGGAATGCGTCGAGGTGAGTTGGCAGCTCTGCGCTGGAATGACATCGACGGCTCATTGCTGCACGTTCATTCATCTGTGTATCGTGCCGGCCGTGACCATGGCGTGAAGTCCACCAAATCGGGACGTGAGCGCATTGTCGTGCTTGACCCGCTGATTCTTGAGCGGCTGGTCGCGTATCGCTCATACCTCGAGCAGCAAGCTCGTGACTTCCCGACTGGTCCAGTCAAGATTGCCAAGAATGGCTACATCTTTCCCGGTCGACCCGACCAGGCAACGCCAGCGAACATTGACACCTACTCAAGCAACATGGCGAAGATTGCTTCAGACCTTCAAATGCCAGAGATTCACTTGCACTCGCTGCGACACTTCCATGCAACCGAACTGATTGCTGCCGGCCAAGACCCGGTCAACACTGCGCAGCGCTTGGGGCACGCCAATCCAACCATGACGCTTCGCGTCTACGCCCACGCCGTGACTGAGCGACAAATCGAGGCAGCCAACATTGGCGCCAGAATCCTTGGGAATCCCACCACTTAATGACCATGTGTTCAACTAAGTAGACAATGTGACATTGGCAATGCACAATTGCAGCCAAGCGAACAGGTGTTCGTAACAGGTTTTGGGGGCTGAAGTGCAAATAAGTCAAAATGCAGTCGCGATGGGCGACGAAGAAAACAGTCCAGTTTCAGCTGTTGAGATTGCCGCTGAATGTGATCGTCGAGCTGCAATTCACCGAGCCGAAGCGGACAAACTAGAAAAGGTTGCCGGCCTACTTCGAGGCGTACTGGCGCTGACAGAGGTAGAGGTTTAAAGACCTTCGATTACGAAACGTGCCAGGTGTTCACGCTTGGCCGTTTCCGCAATGAGATCAGCAAATTCTTCCTTGGTGATCGACAAGTATTCCATCAACGCAATCCAGTGAGCCTTTTGCAACGGCAGCGCGCCACGCTCCCAATTGCTGACCGTGGCATTGGTAACACTCAACGCTTCACCGGCTTCGCGCGTGGTGTGGCCACGAAGGGTCCGCTCTTCCTTGAGAGCCTCAGCAAAAGTACGTCGTGTTTCCATCGGACTCCAATTGTACGCCTGTCCGCTTCATTGGGCTAGTCCCCTGCTCAACGGCCTCTTATCCGCTTCTTCGGCTTTGGTCGGCCAAACACTTGACTAGGTGGTTAGTTATGACTTATCATCTACCCATGCCATTACCGCCATCAATCGACAGACCAACCTTGCCGGAACTTTTTACCGTCAAAGAAACCGCTGAGTATCTGCACCTGCACCCAGACACCGTCATCAAGCTGCTGCGCACTGGCCGCATCCGTGGCGCCAAAGTCATGGGCAAGTGGGTTGTGCGTGCCGAGGATTTGTTGCACCTTTCGGAGAACTCGAGCGGCATTGCTTTGAAAGAAGGTGCAGCATGAAGCGCCTCATCCGCAACGCCATTCTTTGGCTGACGCTCCTTGCCGGCTGGGTCGCAGTCTGCGCAAGTCCTCGCTGGGTCATGACTGACCTTGCCATTGCCGTTGGTTTGGCTTCGCTGCCACTCATCCCTGTGGTGTGTGGCGTCAAGCGACGCTCCTAGATCGATTCCACCCCCGGAACCGAAGGGGCGCACGTCGACCGCCATCGACGTGCGCCCTTGTTTCAAACACCCCATACAGAGTGAGAGAGAGATTGTATGACAACTGAAGTTGCCGAAGGGCGTCTGGTCCTTCGAGAATCCATGGCTGTTCACCCAGCCAAAGCCATTGGTGGGATTCCCCACCTCAATGAGTATCTGGCGCTTGCCGGTCAGATCGCTCGTACCGCCCTAGTGCCAGAGGCGCTTCGAGGCCGGCCTGAGGAAGTGCTTGCCGTGATGATGGCCGGCAACGAACTCGGCATTGGACCCATGCAGGCGCTTCAGTCCATCAACATCATCAAAGGTAAGCCGGCATTGTCGGCCGAGTTGATGCGTGCCCTGGTGCTTGGAGCCGGTCACCAGTTCATTGTCGATGCTGGCGACACAGCTGCAACCGCCAAGGTCTGTCGCGCTGGTTGGCCTGAGTGGCAAACCGTGACGTTCTCATTGGACGACGCCAAGCGTGCCGGTCTGCTCAACAATCCAACGTGGCAGAAGTACCCAAGAGCGATGTTGTCTGCTCGAGTGACGTCTGAGGCTTGTCGGCTTTACTTCCCTGACGTCATTGCTGGTATGTCCTACACGCCAGAGGAAATCGAAGCCTTTGCTGTGCCGGCCATGACCGAGCAGCGCCAACCCATGAGGGAAATGGTTGCAGAGGCCGTCAAGCCCATGGCTGTGATCCGACCCTTTGACAATGGCGCTCCCGCAGCTGCACCAACGGACGCTCCGAAGCCTCGAGCATCGGCAACCAAGCAATGCAGCGAGAAGCAACAAGTGCTCATCAAGAAGCTGCTCATGGAACTTGGCTTCCAAGACCCAGCCAGTCGTGGCGAATACGTCCGGGCACTCGCTGAGCGTGATGTTCAAACCACCGCAGAGTTGACCTCGTTTGAGGCGTCAAAGGTCATAGATGCGTTGATGTCGATGACAGACACCAACTCAGAACCGGTCGAAGCCGAGATTGTTCCAATGGCCGACTACGACGAGAGGCCGTTCTAATGACGATCTTTCAACCAAGCATCTTTGACGCTGATCGGGTCGAGCCTCGTGCCGGCCGCAACCGGTCATCTGATCCAGTGACCTCGCAACTTGCCGGCCTTGACGTCGCCAACCGGATGCGTTGGAACTCGTCTAGGCACTTGTTGCTTCAAGAGTTCTACTGCGACTTTGACGGACTTACCTATGAAGAGGCAGGTTTTGCCATTGGGCTCAACAATGTTCAGGCAACGCGGCGCTGCTCAGAACTAAAGCGCGACGGTCTCATTCTTGAGACTGACCAGACTCGCAAGACCTCGAGCGGCTCCAAGGCTTCGGTGTACGTCATTACCTACGTCGGCGCCATGACCATCAAGACCATGAAGCCAGGTGCGGCATGAGGACGATGGCCGAGTTGGAACAGATCATGGAGAATCTTGAGTTTCGAATTGCTCGGCTTCAGACGCTGTTGGACACGACATTGGCCGATAGCAAATCTGCTATCACCCGCAACGAGGAAGCCATTACGCGACAAATTCGAACCATTCTCAGCCTGCAGTCGGAGTTGGCTGATGCTCAAGCCGGCATTGAATGGCGAGACGCTGAGATCAGGGTGCTGACGACGACGCTCGAGTCCGTCAACCGAGACCGAGAGCACCAGCTGCGCCAATGGACCGGGGAGGTCAAGCCATGAGTGGAATGGCTCTTAACCTTCGGTGCCCAACGTGCGGCAACGGACTTGTCCTCGAGGCTCAATCCCGACCTCGAGGTACGAAACACAAAGCCGTACTTCGATGCCCCACCGCACCAGGCAAAACCTGTGGCCTTCGCTGGGTGATCCACATGGAGATGTTTGTGGCGTCAATGAGCAACGAGGGTGAGGCAAATCGCTGCGGAACTCGTCTTGGCTACATCGACCATGAGCGCAACGGAACCGAGCCGTGTGACGACTGCGAGACCGCTCGGCACCATGCACGTACCGACAGGACCCAAAGGACGAGACCGATTCGTCAAGCAAAGGCGGATGCATGACACGTCTTATCGTTGCCGGCCTTGCCGTTGGCCTTACAGCTCTCAACTGGATGGCTTCTGACTCTTGGGTCTCGGCCATTTGGTTGACCGCTGCCCAATTTGTTTTGTTTCTGTTATTCGGGCTTGGACACATCGCAATTGAACGACACCAGCAAAACCTCGAGGTCCGCAGAGCGGCCGATGATGCAGCCCGGTTCCTATCCGGGGAATGGAGAGAGTAACCATGGCTCGATCACGACGCACCAACGGAAACTGGATCAAGTTTTCTGTCGACTTTGCCGACCACCCAAAGACCATCGGACTGAGCGCCGAGAGCTGCTGGATGTACGTCTGCGGTTTGACGTATTCGGCCAAGTATTTGACTGACGGACGCATTCCAAGAGCACATCTCCCGCGTTTGAGCAACGTGAGGAGCGCAGCACGATGCACTGAGGCCCTCATTTCGGCAGGCCTGTGGAAATGGTCCTCGTGCGGTCAAAGTGTAATTATTCACGACTATCTCGAGTGGCAAACCTCGAAGTCCGAAGTTGATGAAATCCGTGAAAAATCAAGGCTGAGGCAGGAAAAAGCACGCCAAAAGCAGGCCGACACTGAAGAGGCTCGTCACGCTGTTGTCACGCGTGACAAGGGCGTTATGTCACGCGTGACAAACGAAGAAGTACGCGCGCTAGAAGTAGAGATAGATGTAGAGGTAGAAGTAGAACTAAATACTTTGGCAACCGACTCCGTCGATTGCGGAAGAGAGTCGTTCGTCGAAGCGATCATGACGGTGTGCAAGTTGGCACAAACCGACCTGACCGCTTCGGCTCGGGGAGCCGTCAACTCCGCTGTGAAGCAGCTGCGAGACGCTGGCGCTTCACCTGGTGAGATTGAGGCTCGAGCAGAGATCTACCGACGGCTCTATCCCGACGCTGTTCTCACTCCTTCGGCTTTGGTCAAGCACTGGCCGGCACTGACCCAGCAGTCCATTCCACTGACGTCTTGGGAACGTGCCCTCGCTGAACTTGAAACGGAGCAAGCATGAACTCCGTAGACGCCACCTTTGTGTGGAACTCAATTGAGACCAGGTGGCCACGGAAGACCGGCATTGACGAAGCCAAGGCTTGGATGTTCGTGCTGTTGAACGAAGGCCCAGGCGTTGACCGAAACAAGGCCATGGTGATTCTCGATGCGCTGCAGGTTGAGTTCCCTGACAAGCGCCCAGCACCGGCAGCATTTCGAAAGAAGGTTGTTTCGATGCCGGCCACAAAAGCCGAGCGAGGTGCTTACCTTTGTGAGCCTTGTGGTGGAACCACTTGGGTTGATGGCATTGACGGTGTTGTGCGATGCCGGCCTTGCAACGGAACTGGACGCACCAACACACCACCGGCGGAGACAGAAGTCGACCGTGAGGTCACTCTGCGCTGGATTAACCAGTTGAATTCGATGGTTTCAGGTGCATCATGCTGATCGCCTTCATCAACCGGGACGGTACGCCTCGAAACCGTTGGCAAGTGACGCTGTACGAAGCAAGCCGAGATGAGATAAGCACCAAACGCACCAGGCTTGAGCAAACCACCATTGCCACTCAACTCGTTGGCATTGCCAAAGCCCAATCATGGTCACGAGAAGAGCGCCTGGTGCTGATCGCACCAGCCGGCAAGCACACAGAGCGCAGTCGAGGGCTTTTGTGGGGCATTGAGTGCATGGGTCCTCGAGGCTGCGGAATCTTGGGGCGCAACACCACGCACCGAGACGCCGAGACCAGGGCGATTGAGCACGAATCAGTCCATGCCGTTCGCCCAATCCGGTTCAAGTCAAAAGTTGGGAGGTCACGAAATGAATGGTGATTACAAAGGCTGCACCGATTTCAAACGAGAAAACGGCGTGGCTTACATCTGTTGCCATGGCTGCCACTTTGAAGAGCTGCACGCTGGCGTCACGGTGGTGTTTCGCATGACTGACTACCACTTGTGCTGCGGCGCAATCCCACCGATTCACCGACCAAGGGGGCAAGAATGACTCAACTCAGCGCATCAGACCGTCGTTGGCTTGCCCGGCATCGAGAGATGTTGGACTTTGTCATTGAATTTGCCCAAGGAATTTCCGACGAGCAAATTTTGCACCTTCGCAATTGCCGAGACATGAGCGTCGTGCCAGATGGTTACCCATCCGGTTCAACTGGCGCCGGTGGCGGAGGTTCGGACTCTTCAAGCGTCGAAGCGGCTGTCATTGCTCGGTTGTCGTCGCCAAACATGGCAGATCCGGTTGGTCGCTCAGCGATGCTTGTTTTGCAGTGGATTCGTCAGACTTCGAAGTCGTCGGTCTCAATGGCCAACGAACTCAAGTTTGCGTGTGATCCACACGAAACCGTTAAGGGCCGAGTGTCTGCAGCTGCAATCTGCATGGCTTGTGACAAGCCAGTAGGCGGAACTGAGCACGACCGACTTCGAGGCGGCCTGTGCGATGCGTGTCGCAAAGCGTTCAATCGTGCTCGAGAAACGCAACCAAACCTCGACCGAGTGCTGTGGATTCGCAATCGTTCTCAGGAGGTTGCGTGACTGAGTACCCACCAAAGGCCATGTGTAAGTGCGCTCATTCAAACTTTTGCCATGAAGACGATGGCTGCAAGTGGGTGGGTTACTTCGGTGAACGCTGCCAATGCGAACACTTCTTTGCCATTGACCGGTTGCGAGACAGTCAATTTGATTGGGTCGTGGTCAAGTTGCCAAAGCCCTACGTCCAGTGGAGAGCAACCAAGTCCGGCACATCGATGCCACCCGAAGTTTTTAGAGCTGCCGTTCAAGCATGCCAGGAGGCATTGGCACTATGAGCAACAACGCACTTATTCATTTAGGCATCATCGGCGGCATTTGGCTGATTGTGGTCTTGACAATTTCGGCGATCAAGCCATGAGCCGGTCAGATCACCCTTCCAACGGCGACAAGGCCTACCACGCACTTAAGCGTCGAGGCATGCAACTGCGCTGCCTGTTTGGGCGTCACGATTTCAAGATGGGAGCGCCGGCCAAGTGCGGCGGCGGCTTTGGCTGCCTCTGGTGCGGAGCAAAAGCACGACCAACTGTCCACAAAAGTAGGGGAGAAGTGGACAAAAACAAGTGTTCATACAGTGTCGATAACGGCTCTAAACGACAGAATAGTAACGAAACTGACCCGCTTTTGGCAGTGGCCGAGCGTCATGTTCGTTGGATGTTCGGCGGCAAATTATGACTCAACTGCTCATTCTTGAATTCCTTGGCGGAATTGTCGTCGGCGTGCTTGCCGTTATCGCTTATCTCACTCACTAACGAAACAGGAACATGACTTCAACCTTTAAACACACCGTTGCCATTAACGTTTACGACGGTCGCTGGACCCTCCTTGACGACCTTCGGGTTGTCGAACTGACCGACCAAGAACTCTTTGATTTTGGGGAGAACTCCAAGAAAGCAATTGAAGCAGCTGCAAATCGTGGACGTCGTGTTGCGAAAACCGCAACAGTTGCAAGCATCGAGCCAGTAGAGCCGGTCGACTGGAACGTCCTATGAGCGAACCAATCGAACTGTGCATGGGCACGGCACGTCTTGCGTATGCGTGCGGACTGGCCAAAATGGGCGTGTGTTCCGAGTGCGGGCAGACCGTGTCAATAAACGGCATGGTGGCTGTTCAACACACTCGAGTTGACCTCGAGCGACTGTTTGAAGAATCTCAAGATGGTGTGTGACAGTCCTTGCGTATGTTGTCCCCACCTGATAACTTCATTTGTGTAGTTTCAAAGCACTGTCTCTACCGTGCTGAAACAGCGCCTTCCCAATGACTAAGCCGCAGTATTCCGGTCCTTGGAAGAAGATACGCAAACAGGTTCTTGAGCGAGACGGTTATCAATGCCAGATCAAGGGACCTAACTGCGCTCGCGTTGCTGACCAAGTCGACCACATCATTCCAGTTTTGGAAGGTGGGCCATGGTTTGATGAGCGCAACCTTCGAGCTGCATGCCGACGCTGCAACGTTGGCCGCAACAACGCCGATGCCAACGAACGTTGGAAGTCATCGACCACTCGAATCATCTTGGTGGTTGGTCCACCTGGTGCAGGTAAGTCAACCCTTGTGGAGAACGAGCGTTGGCTTACCGATGTAGTCATTGACTACGACAAGATTGCTGAAGCGTTGGGCTCAACTGTCACTCACGCTCACGACAAGTCCGTACACAAAGCAACCATGGCTGCACGCAATGGCGTGTTGCGTTCGTTGCGACGTGGGGAGATCGAAGCATCAAGGGTATGGGTGGTCTCAGCAAATCCAAATGCTGAAAGCATCTTCCCCTTTCATGAGGTGCGGGTAGTTGACCCGGGCAGGGGCGTCGTCCTCGAGCAGCTGCGCCACGCTGGTCGCCTCGAACAGTTCGCATCAATCGTTGAGTCTTGGTACTTCGCAAGGCAGACGACTGGTGCCCCAGGGGCTCCACCCCCTAGTCGTGCTTGGTGGTGAACGATTGAGTTCTCTCCTCTCACTCGCTTGGTCGTTCACCACCATGCACAAATCAAATGAGGCAGCCCCTACCCACCATGGCTCGGTGCAAAGCAAAGATGTTCCCCGCTACAGCCCCATGGCTGGGCCCCGGGGGTGGATTTTTTCCGTAAAAACCCAACCAAAATCGAC
>Ga0304728_1001492_pt1 | contig 16473 bp, 16 predicted proteins | sample C_130625_MF_Meta_FD_190476 | JGI IMG/M metagenome (GOLD analysis project Ga0304728, IMG submission 190476) | Freshwater microbial communities from Lake Croche, Canada to study carbon cycling - C_130625_MF_MetaG (v2) (version 2) | ecosystem: Environmental > Aquatic > Freshwater > Lake | place... | reverse complement strand
CCATTAGATGCTAATGATATTCAATTGGATGCTAATAATATTCCATTGGATGCTAATGATATTCCATTAGATGCTAATGATATTCCATTGGATGCTAATGATATTTCATTGGATGCTAATGATATTCCATTAAATGCTAATGATATTCCATTGGATGCTAATGATATTTCATTGGATGCTAATGATATTCCATTAGATGCTAATAATATTTCATTAGAAATTAATGATATTATATCCGAAATTAATGATATTATAGGTGTAATTACTAATGTTCCATTGAATATTATTAGTTCTATTCAATCAGTAATACCCGATGCGATTCAAGCAGAAGAACTAATACCTGATGCAATTCAAACCGAAGTAATAAATAAGATTGAAGAAATAATACCTGATGTGATTCAAGCAGAAGAACTAATACCTGATGCGATTCAAACAGAAGTAATAAATAAGATTGAAGAAATAATACCTGATGCAATTCAAACCGAAGAAATAATACCTGATGCAATTCAAACCGAAGTAATAAATAAGATTGAAGAACTAATACCTGATGCAATTCAAACCGAAGTAATAAATAAGATTGAAGAACTAATACCTGATGCTATTCAAGCAGAAGTACTAAATAAGATTGAAGAACTAATACCTGATGCTATTCAAGCAGAAGAACTAATACCAGATGCTATTCAAGCAGAAGTAATAAATAAGATTGATGAATTTATATCTCCCGTTGCAATACAAGAATTTATTCCAAATGATATCAGAGAAAAAATATTTGATAATGTTGAAAAACTAATACCTTACAATAGCGAAGAAATAATAACAGATAAAATTCAGTCCTTAATTCAAGAACTAACACCAACAATGCCAAATAATGTTAAAGAACTAATACCTGCAAATAAAGATATTCAAATAACAATCGAACCACCTTCAAATACTTTTAAATACGATACTAAAAAAAATAGTTTAAAAAATAAAACAGTAATTGCTCAAAAACCATCTAGTCCTGATGGTTTTGTTGCTAATTATGAAGCACTTTTCGCAAATGACCAAGATAAAAGTGAAATAAAAAATTCGAATAATTCTACATCATATAAAAGTGATGATTATGATGATTTTACAGAAGATGCTGAGCGTATTGAATATAAAAAAAAGAAATTATTTAAAATCATAGATGATGCAAAAAAGAAGATAGATAATAATTTATATATAGTTTCTGCTAAATATGATATTATTTATTTTAGATATAATCGATTTACATTATTGATATTAATTATATCAACTCTTTCTACTTTTATCGAAGCATTCCGATTAACAGTAGTTAATTTCTATAATGATAATCCTGATAAAATACCTAGTTTCTTGAATTTAAATCAAGTATCACTAATCATAAATATTATATCATTAATTTTGGGTACATTACTTACCATCTTAAGTAGTATGATTAAATTTAGAAATTATAGAGAAAATTTAGAGAAATTAAAAAATTCACAACAAACATTATTTAATTACAGAGGCTTATTTAATAAACAAAAAGAACAATTAGACTTCTATGATATTACTAAAAAACTTGATATGAAACTTTTCATTGAACTAGAAAACAAACTAGAGGAATATAACAAAGAAGTTAGAGAAGTTAATATATTTGAAAATATTCGCATCAAAGATACAGTTAAGTTCACATCAATAAAAGTAGATCATGATTTAGAACTTGCTAAATTAGCATCTAAAAGGGAAATAGGAATGCTTAAATTAACTGCAAGTACCGAAAGTCAAAAAGAAAAGATTAAAAATAAAATGAATTCTACAAAAATAAATGCAAATTTATGCTATAAAGTTTAATTGGAATAAGCAAGACCGCCCATGCCTGATAAAATACGTAAAACATTATAATTAACAGTGAATACGTAAATGCTACCAGTAATTGAGGAAGATACTGAAAGAACCGCAGTATCTATACGGGACATATTAAGAGTTCCAGATGGTTGATGTTCTTCGGGTTTAATGGCGAATGAATAAACATTAATGCCAGTCTTGAAAATAGTAGGAATATTTTCATGATGTTGATAAGGTTGAACACGTTCGAAATAAGTGCCACGACGTTCAGTCATACGATCATTGCCGTTGAGTTGTATTTTCGCTTTAAGAACAGGGTTCTTGGCAATGTAATAAATATTATCAACAGTACGATCAGTGAAGTTATTCCAGTAGGTATTAGTGCCACCTTTGACTACCCATATTAATTCCTTGCAAGGATGATTGAAATTAAGGCGAGTGCTTTTCATGGTATCAGCATTAGTAGTAGCAGAAACTGAATCAGTTCCAGTGAATTGAAGTTGTTCAATTAAATATTCATGGGATAATTGAGCGAATCTTCTGCGTTCATCAGTATCAAGGAATATATAATCAACCCACATAGTTACATTTTCTAATACTAAAGCAGATGAACCAGCATTTGATGATGCTGTAGCATTAGTAACACTGCCATCAGTAGTGGAAGTTCCACGAGCAACATTGAAAGAATTAGCATCTATCATATTAGCAGCAGATTCATATTCGATATTAATTTTAACTTCATGATATTGAAGAGCAATTAAGGGAAGGGCAAGACCTACATTTCTGCAAAACCAAAATTCTAAAGGAACATTTAATTCATAAGTTTTTCCGGCAGGTAATAAAATAGAACGATTGTATTCGTCGCCACCAACCATTGAATTATAACCCGCTTTCTTTGATGCAGGGAGAGATAATTCATTCCAAATGTAAAGCCATTCGGAATAATGTTTATCTATACGTTGTCCGCCAATTTCTAATTCAATAGTTTTTAATAACTTATGACCGAAATAAGGAACTAACGCTACACCATTAGATACATGACTATTTCTTAAATTCGCATAGAAATATATGCGATTAATTAAATCGCCATTACGAGTTATTTGAACTGTAACACGGGAACCAAAAGCATTATTTCCATTATAAGATTGTTCTATCGCTTCAATAGCAAAATTAGTATGACGACGATATACGACCTTGAAAAAAGTAATTTGTGGATTACCTGTTAAATAAACATCTTGAGCACCATAAGCAACTAGTTGAAGAAGACCACCGCCCATTTATGCTATATTCTTTATACTATAATAGGAGAAAAAAAATGTTAAATAATATTTAATTACTGTAAGCTAAACCACCCATACCTGAAAGTATGCGAAGAACATTATAATTTACAGCATATGTATATAAATTAAGATTTCCAGCAGTTACGGTAGTGCAATAAGTGGAATCAAAACTAATATTTAATACAGCAGTGTCAATGCGAGACATATTAAGAGTACCTGATGGTTGATGTTCTTCAGGTTTTAATCCAAATGAATAAACATTTATGCCAGCATTAGCAGGAATATTTTCATGATGTTGATAAGGTTGGATTAAATTGAAATAACTACCTGGACGTTCGGCGAAACGGTCATTGCCGTTTAATACTAATTTAGCAGTAGCAACTGGATTTAGGGTATTATATGTAGCAGTATTTACAATAGCATTTGCAGATAATTTATTAGAAAAGGAAGATGCAGTTGTATCACCAACAACGATAGAAGATGAATTAGTGGTATAATTCATCCAGTTATATCCGTTGTTATTATTATTTACAACGAACCATAATAATTCCTTGCAAGGATGATTGAAGTTGAGTTTAACCTTATTATTTCCAGCGGAAATGGCTTCTTGACCGGTAAATTGAAGTTGTTCGATTAAATATTCATGGGACATTTGAGCGAAACGACGACGTTCATCAGTATCTAAATAAATATAATCAACCCATAATGAAGCTGCAGCAAAATCAGTTGCAGAACCAACAGCATTAGAACATTTATCCTTAGATTCAAATTGTAAATTGATTTTAACTTCATGATATTGAAGGGCAATTAAAGGTAAGGCAAGACCTACATTGCGGCAGAACCAAAATTCAAGAGGTATGTATAAAGTTGAATTTATAGTAGCACTTGATACATTTTTATCAGCACCGGAAAGACCACCAAATGCACCAACCATGTCATTATAACCCCAGCGTTTTGTAGCAGGTAAAGTTAATTCATTCCATATATACATCCAATGTGAATAATGTTTATCAATGCGTTGACCACCAATTTCAACTTCAACATAATTGATTAAACGAAGACCAAAATATTTGCAATAATTAGTTCCACCTGAAGGTAATGTAACTTGGAGATATATGCGATGAATTAAATCACCATTGCGAGAGATTTGGCAGGTAACTCTTGAACCATAGCCAGGAGTTCCATTGAAAGTTTGTTCTATCGCTTCTAAAGCAAAATTAGTATGACGACGATATACAACCTTGAAAAAAGTAATTTGTGGATTACCTGTTAAATAAACATCTTGAGCACCATAAGCAACTAGTTGAAGAAGACCACCGCCCATTTATGCTATATTCTTTATACTATAATAGGAGAAAAAAAATGTTAAATAATATTTAATTACTGTAAGCTAAACCACCCATACCTGAAAGTATGCGAAGTACATTATAATTAACAGCATAAATATTGATATTTTGAGTCGCAGTGAATGATGATTCTACAGATAGAACAGCAGTATCTATGCGAGACATATTAAGAGTTCCTGATGGTTGATGTTCTTCAGGTTTAATGGCAAATGAATAAACATTAATACCTTTATTATCAGGTATATTAGTATGATGTTGGTAAGGTTGAACATAATTGAAATAAGTTCCAACTCTATGATCGAAACGGTCATTACCATTTAATTGTAATAAGCATGAAGCGAAGGGATTTGGTGTTGATGGAACTATGCCAATATTTAAATTTGATGTATATCCAGATCTATTAATAGAAAATGGATTGCCTAATATTGAATAATCACTACCATCCGCAAATGAAGTAGGATAATTGAATGTAGTAGCACCTGTAGGCGCAACATTTGTGGAAGGTAAAGTATAATTATACCATTGATTCACATTTGTGGCGTTATTTGTTTTAGCAACCCAGATTAATTCCTTGCAAGGATGATTAAAGTTGAGTTTAATGCGATTATTTCCAGAATTTAAGGTTTCTTGACCAGTGAATTGAAGTTGTTCAATTAAATATTCATGAGATAATTGAGCGAATCTTCTACGTTCATCAGTATCGAGGAATATATAATCAACCCATATAGCACATTTTAATGAAGCGGCTAATGTAGTTTGATCGGCTGTTTCAGCAGCAGTTGGAGTAGGGGTGGAACTACCAATGGGAACAGTGGTAGTAGAATTTAATTTGTATACACAGTTATTTAAAGTTTCGAATTCTATTTTAATCTTGACTTCATGGTATTGAAGAGCAATTAAAGGAAGGGCTAAACCGATATTTCTGCAAAACCAAAATTCGAGAGGTATGTATAAATTAGTATTAGTATTTTCGTAAGTATCAGGTGACTCGTTTTCAACGCCACTTGTAACATCAGAATCGGCACCAACCATAAATCTATAACCATCGCGTTTTCCACCGGGAAGTGATAATTCATTCCAGATGTAAAGCCAATCGGAATAATGTTTATCAATTTGCTGACCGCCAATTTCAAGGGTGATAGATTTTAATAAACGAAGACCAATATAATTAACATATTTTGGTGTAGTAGCATCACCATATTTATAAGAAGTTAATTTAGGTAATGCAACTTCTAAATATGTACGATTTATTAAATCACCATTGCGAGATATTTGACAATAAACGGTATTACCAAATCCAGCACTTCCGTTAAATGTTTGTTGAATAGATTCCATCGCAAAATTAGTATGACGGCGATATACGACCTTGAAAAAAGTAATTTGTGGATTACCTGTTAAATAAACATCTTGAGCACCATAAGCAACTAGTTGAAGAAGACCACCGCCCATTTATGCTATATTCTTTATACTATAATAGGAGAAAAAAATATATTTATTTATATAAGCATATTTATTTAAGTTTATATAAAATGTTTAAAGAAAAAACATCTAAAAAGCGATTACATAATTTAGATAATAAAGATTTATCAACTTTAGATGCTATGCATAATAAAATTATTAATAATTATACATCAAAGCAAGAAGAGCAAAAATTAAATCAAATAAATATAAATGAATTATGTGAAATTCAAAAAATAATTAATAATGAAATCCAAATATATAATACTAATAATATTAAAAATGAAGAGTTCTATAATATTCTATGGAATAGTAATATAAGTATAACAGAAGATTTAATAAAACTTAAAAATAATATAAATGATATTAATGAATTTGATGAAATAGAGTATTACGAAAAAACAAGCCATATATTATTTAATTATTATGATATGCTGGAAAAACAATCTCAAAATAATAACATTAATAATAATATAAAATTTAGAAATAAAACAATTCTAGATTCTTTTAATATCGATAATAATAATTATAATAAAAATCAATCAAATGATAATATAAACATAGATAATAACAAAAGTTCATTAGTAGATGATTATTTAGCAATAACTAATAAGCAATATATAAGAAAAATTAACCAAGATAATAATGAAATTTGTAAAAAATGTGGTACATCTTTAACTTGCCTTCAATATGATGCTATTATAATTTGTGAATCTTGCGGATATCAAGAATTATTATTAGTAGAACAAAATAGACCAATATTAAAACAAAATAATAAAGATACTTCTCATTTTAGTTATAAAAGGATTAATCATTTTAGAGAATGGTGCAATCAAGTTCAGGGGAAAGAAAGTACAGACATACCCGACGAAGTTTTTGAAAAAATTTTAAATGAAATTAAAAAAGAAAAAATTCAAAATACAAAAATAATAACCTACAATAAAATGCGAGAAATTTTAAAGCGATTACGAATTAATAAATATTATGAACATATCAATTATATAATTAATAGAATAAATGGTATTCCAATCCCGCAATTTTCATCAGAGTTAGAAGAAAAATTATGCAATATGTTTAGAGATATTCAAGGTCCATTTCTCAAACATTGTCCCAAAGATAGAAAGAATTTCTTATCATATAGTTATGTTCTCTATAAATTTTTTCAAATTTTAGGATTAAATGAATATTTAAAGTTCTTTCCATTGCTAAAAAGTAGAGAAAAATTATATGTCCAAGATCAAATATGGAAAAAAATATGCGAAGAATTAGATTATAAAATCATCCCATCGCTTTAGTATATTCCACCAGCACCAGGGAAACCAATTAATTGGAAACCAGCACCTAGACCAATACCTTGTTTAGCACCGGAAGATATAGCAGGTGCAAGTAAATCAAGTATAGAAAACACACACGCTGCAGTTAATGCTAATCCGAAAATCTCACTGGCTGTTAATTTATGTTTTGGTAATATGTATGCGACAACCGCTACGCATAAACCTTCAAATATATATTTAAGTAAGCGTACAAATGCTTCCCATAAATCAAATTCATATTCAACTGCCATTCTATTCTATTCTATAATATAAGATAAGAATATTTTTTATAAATATATATAAGATTTTTATATAATTTATAATATAGAACAAAATAATTATGGCGGATTCTACTGTTTCAACAAAAGAATGCGATTATTTAGATGAAGATAAACCCATAAGAAATCAAAATTATTGTCTTTTGTCATTTATTAGCCCGGAAGATATCCTAGTAAATAAGGAAGCATATTACTTTAATAAATTTTTAAATAATTTCTCAAAAGATATGAAAACTTTACTTGATGGCGTTCAATCTAAATATCCAGATTCTGCCGATTTAATTGATACATTAAAAACAAATCACGGATATATATTTGATGCAAATGAAATGAATGAACAATTTAAATTCTTTAAATCAACGAATTCATCCGATATAGAATCTGAATTTCATCGTGAAAATAACTTTCAAACATCTATACGTGGTATTAAAGTACGCGGAGTATTTGATACAATTGACGAAGCCAAAAGTAGAAGTGAATTTCTTAAACGCTCTGATAATAAATTTAATATATTTATTGCACAAGTTGGATGCTGGTGTCCTTGGTCTCCTGACCCCAATGATCTTCAAGACCAAGAATATTCAGAAACTCAACTTAACACTCTTATGAAACAATATAAAAGTAATATGGATAGTAAAGATGCTGTTTTTGAAAATAGAAAACATGATTTAATTGAAAAATCAAAAAAATCTACTACCACTAATGTTGAGGTAGAAAGTGTTGCTAAAGAATTAGAGGGTATGGACCCTTGGACTGCTTCTAAAAATAATAATCTATAATAATTTTAAATGAAATCTATTGCTATCTTTTTTTTATTTATAGGAATGATATTAATTATTAATGGTTATTATAGACAACAATATGAATTAACACAAAAACCTAAAACTATTATTAAATATGTACCTAGAAATATTTATGAAGACCAAATGAATCCTCAAGAACAATTAAGTGAATTTTATAAAAGCATGTTTGATAATGTTCAACCTAATTTATACAATGATAAACCTAAAGAACTATAATTAAAAATATTTATTTTTATTAGAATTATGAATAATATTTCATTTAAATTATTTGATTATATTGAAAATGATACGAAAGAAAACAAAAGTAAGTTATTATTATCAATAAAAGAACATAAAGATAATTTAAAAAACAAAGAAGATGAAATAATTACTGCTAAAGAAATTTTTAACGCAACCATTAATCAAAAAAGAAATCAACAACAAGAAGCATATAAATTATATCATTATGAGCGTATGCAATTATATAATAAATGGAAAAAAACTAAATTATATAAAGATTTACTCGAATTAGTTAATTACTTACCACCTGAATTTGAAGAAATTCCTGATATATTCACTTATAATTACATTAGAAATCCATTAACAGATAATATGCAATTTGGTGGTGGAAATGAAGATAAAGACAAAAGCGAAGGTGAAGGTGAAGACGTAAATGAAAGCGAAGGTGAAGGTGAAGACGTAAATGAAAGCGAAGGTGAAGGTGAAGACGTAAATGAAAGCGAAGGTGAAGGTGAAGACAAAAGCGAAAGCGAAAGCGAAGACAAAAGCGAAAGCGAAAGCGAAAGTGAAGACGAAAGTGGATACGAAGACGAAAGCGAAGATTCATAAAAATTAAACTAATAATAAATTTAAAAAATCGCTTTTAAATAGAGAGATTAATGGAAAAAAAATTTAGTTTTAATATATATTCTTTTGTAATCGCATTTGTTCTTGGTTTATGTTATGTATATTATATAGCACCTAAAGCAAAAAATATGATTAAATATCCGACGCCATTTAATTCCAATAAAGTAATATATAAAAATTACGACGATATGTGTTATAAATATGTAGCAACCGAAGTAAGTTGTAGCGATAAAGCAATTAATCAACCCATCAATTAATTTTAAATTAATAATACATAATAGAGATTATGGTTGATTTTAAAAGTGTAATCGATAAATTGTTTTATAATCCTTCTGGTCAAATACTCGTTAGTGCTATTTTTGGATTAGCATTATCATTTATGTTTGTTCGTGTTTGTAAAGGTGATTGTACTAATTACTATGCGCCTAATGTAAGTGATATTCAAAATAAGATATTTAAAATAGATGATACCTGTTATACATATACACCTAAAGCGTGTAAATGCAACGATAAACCAATCGCTAATTATGATTCAAAAGTAAAACCTGAAAATCTTATGAATTGGTGAAAATTTTTAGCATAATTTATTTTCATAATAATAATTATAAATATGTCCGGTATGTCTACTCCCGTTAATTCAATACCATTAAAAACTTCACAAAACATGCATACAGACGATGATAGCAACGACCCTTTAGTTCAGGATGTTTTAAATGAATTTAAAAGAGAAATAACGCATCAACAAGCGCCACCACAACAACCACACCAAATTTCATATCAACAACCTCATATCATAAATAATAATCCTCCTCAAATAAATTTAGATATACATAAACCACCAAATACAATCACAAATGATGATGGATATTTTAATATTGAATTAATTAAAAAATCTTTATATATTACGCTAATAGTATCTGTATTATTCTATCCTGAATTATTTTCAAAAATAATTTCAAATATTTTACCTGTTAATTTATTACCAATCATATCACAATATGAATTTTTTATAATTACTTTTATAATATTTATAGCATTGTATGCTGCATTTTTCTATAAATTATTATAATTATCTTTTTTATCAAATCCTTGAATCTCAGATGAATTAAATCCTTCCTTATAATTTTTAATATCTACTATATTATTTTGTGCGGATTCTAATAATTCTGGTGAGATATAAGGAAATGAATTCTTATTATTCTTGTCATCCTTAATATTATTAAAATTATCATATTTTACTGTTTTATTATTTAATAATGATCTATAATATTTAAAATAAATTATTAAGAATATTAACCCTAATAAAAATCCGATGGATTCTTCTATAAAAATTAATACAAATAGTATTACTAATGCTATGAGCAATTGTATATATGGATTATTAAAAAATTTAGAAACCTTAACATCAAATATTATTATTGCTATTAATACTATTGCTAAAATTAGTCTTATTATATTAATTATCATATCTAATAATAAATAATATTAAATTAAAAAATGAAAAGTTATTATTTAATGTTCATTTAAAATAGTAAATGATAACATCATTATCAAATAGAGGTTATGGAATACCTAAAAAAAATAATGATGATTTAATTAATAAACTAAAAAAAGAACTTACTGTTTCTCCTAATAATAATTTCGATGCAAATGATGTTAAAGAATATGCTGTCTATTTAGAAAGTGATAATAAATTATATATTCCAAAATTCTTTGGATTGCAGAAATTTGGTATTCCAAATAATAATAGTCAAAGTAAAGGACTTGAATGCGATAGATTAGTTTTTACAGGAAAATTAAGAGATATTCAAATGGAACCTGTTAATAATTTCATTAAAGCAGCAGAAGACCCATTAAAACAAGGTGGAATTATAAGTGTTCCTTGTGGTTTCGGTAAAACTATAATGGCCATTTACATAACTTGTTATTTTAAGAAAAAAACTATGTTTGTGTCGCATAAGGATTTTTTAAATCAACAATTTATTTCAACATTAAAATTATTTGTTCCAGAAGCGACAGTAGGTATCATAAAACAAAAGAAGGTTGATATCAGAAATAAGGATGTTGTAATCGCATCATTACAATCACTCGCAATGCGCAATTATGACCCTGAAATATTTAAAGAATTCGGTTTAGTGATATTTGACGAATGTCATCATATATCATCAGAAGTTTTTTCAAGAGCCTTGCAAAAAATGAATATACCAATAACATTGGGTTTATCTGCAACTTTAAATAGAAAAGATGGGCTAAGAAAAGTTTTTGAATGGTATCTTGGTAAGTCTGTTTATAAACATAAGAATAACAATGATATTAATATGTCGATTAATATTCATAAATACTATGAAACTAATTCTGAATATTCTGAAGTAAGACAGATGTATAATGGGAAACCTAATATGGTCGCTATGATTAATAATATCTGTAATTATAAACCAAGAACTCTTTATATAATTGATATTATTAAAAAGATTTTAGAGAAAGAACCAAACCGTAAATTGCTAATTTTATCTGAGCGACGCAATCAACTAAAAGATATAGAAGAATTAATTATTTCCAATAAGATTTCTGATGTAGGTTATTATGTTGGTGGTATGTCTATGAAAGACCTTGATTTATCTGCTGAAAAACAAATAATTCTTGCTACTTACCAAATGAGCAGTGAAGGTTTAAATATTCCCACATTAAATACAGTAATATTCGCAAGTCCTATAAGTGATATTCAACAATCAATTGGGAGAATTTTACGCGAAAAAAAAGAAGAAAGAAAATACATTCCATTGTGTATTGATATTTGGGATGAATTCTCAATTTTTAAAAATAAGGGATGGAAGAGAATTAAATATTATGATGATAACAAATATGATATCAGTTATTATATAAATAATGAAAAAATGGAAGAGAAAAAAGAAGAAGTTAAATTTAAATTCATTGAAGATGATGATTGATTACCCCTTTGCACATTTAAAATGCCGATTTTATAGCAAAGATCATAATACTTTCGCTTTTTATTGCACGAAAGTTAAGTAGTTATAGCATTCAATGAAGTGGAACTACTAATTGCGTCTTGTAATTTTTTATAAATATTTCTTGAAGCATTTTTATCTCTTTGCCAACACATTGAACACTCGTTGTTTGTGCAACGGACAACCTGATGACATTTTGAGAGTATTACTTCACAAATATTTTTTTCTTTATCTTCTTTTATTATATACTGATTTAGATTTTTAACATCACAATGACATAAAGAGCATTCTTTTGATGTTCTATATTCATTTATATCAATAACATAACAATTTTTAATTTTTCTTAATTCATCTTTGAACCTTTTTACAGGAGCAGTTGGATGCGATTTTATAATTCCTTGTTGTTGACTCCAATCTCCTAATCCTATTATTGTATTTTTATCTTTTTCTTTTGTATAGCATAAATCTTTACATAAATTATATAATGCTTTTCTACTAAATCTAAATGTTGTAAATTTCCATTTAGCAAATGATTTTTTTTTATTATAAAATTCAACCAGTGTATCATAATGTTCTTGAATTTCTTTTAATGTTGTAAGATATACTTCTTTTGATGAAACTTTTGTAGTTTTTATTGTTTTTTGTATTTCTTCTATATAACTATCTTTAATTTGTCTTTTTCGCCATTTAGATGCATTTGTAATCATACTTTTAATTCTATAATCTTTTGTTGAACAAATATGATAATTTTCTTTATTATCGTAACCAGTATAAAGATATGAAACGCCTGGATCAATACCTATAAATCGTTCTGTATTTTCAATAACTTCTTTTGATATTATATCAACTTTTATATTTTTTTTATGCTCTTTTGTTTTTTTATGACTATTTATACTTTTTTTATAAACTAAACAGCCACAATCACATTTTATTTTACCATTTTCGTCTTCTATATCTTTTATTGGTTTAGGTTTAGATAAAAGAATAGATACTCCATAACCATCGGTAGATATTTCATAATGAAATTTTCTATTTATAGTTTCAACAGCATTTATATTAAATAAACTTCTCCAAATCTTATCTTTTTGTTCCATAAATTTATCATTATCAATTTCACTTTTATTAAGTATTTTTAATATATCTTTTAATGAAGAAGAACAAATTGTAATATAAGAATTAACAAATGATGCTTTATTTGGTAAAATAGTAAATGTTTTTGCACCTTTTGTATCAGGTGGTTGTTGTTCCGTAAATTTAAGAATATCAAATAAGAGTTTAATAAAATGATCAATATTTTTTTTTATTTGTTCTTCTTTTGGAGAATAAATAAGCCATTCTTTTAATTCAACTTCATACCAATTTGGTACATAATAAAGTTTTTCATTAAAAATATCATTTATTAAATACCAAGCATTTTTAATTTTATATTTAAGATTTATATATCTTAATAATCTTTTTCCAAAATTAAGAATAATATGATTATTTGCTGCAGTTGCCATATCTTTTGCAATATTATTCATTACAGCACCAAGATAATCTTTTGATGGTAATTTATAATCATTAGGATAACAAGTTTTATATTCATCATTTAATAATTTTAGATTATAATTATCATCTGGTTCTTGATTTTTTTTATCATACATACAAGATACTGTTGCACATATTTTTTGAAAATATGTTTGATTTAGTTTAGGTAAATCTAATTTATTCTCTAAATGTTTTAGAAAATGTATATTAGCAAGATGAAAAGCATTATAAATAATTTTATTACAATTATCAATAATAGGAATAATACCATCTCTAATACCATCATTTTTGCAAAATGTTTTCCATTTCATTTTAACTGAAATAAATAATTTAGATTTATTATCTTCATAACGTTGTTCAACATCAGGTCTTTTTGCAGACTTTTTAGTTCCTTGTTCCATATTATATAATTTATAAATAATGATCATTTTTTTATTTTTTGGTTATAAAAATTAAAAAATCGGCGTTTTAAATGTGCAAAGGTGTAAATTTTATAATCTTCTATAATAGATATATGGACTATTTATTAGTTATTTTAATTATCATATTATTAGGAATATTATCTTATTATTTGGTTAATAATAATGATTATAATTATGCAAAAACTAAAGTTAAGTATAATAATAATAGTATAATTAATACCAACGATGATACCAATGATACAAATGATATTAGTGATAACAATCATCGTTATGTAAATGATATTATTATACCACGAAAATCAGATAATAATGCTAATTATGAATACATACAACAATTTGATGCAACTACTTCTAAAATGGAACCTATAAATCCTAATTCAATTGGTTTTTGTCCTAAAGCAAGAGATGAAAAGAAAGCATTACCAATAGCGAATTTAAATGTTAATTTTCTTCTACAATAGTTTTAATATTTATTTTTTTATTTTCAATATCTATATATTGATATCGATTATTTCTAAATGCTCTTGAAATATCAGTATCACAATACATAATCTGACTATCAATTATTGATATCTCTTGTATTGGCGTATGTCCTATAAACATTATTTGACATCCTATATCTTTTAATAAAACTTGAGTTTCATCTTTAATATTCTCTTGTCTATTCCATAGAATTCCTTCAGGACCTAATATAATAGTATTAAATATTTCTTTGTTATTCATATCAAACGGCATTTTTAGCATAAAATTCTTCCATAATTCATTAATATACGAAATGTCTTTATTGTATTTTTTTAAAAGATTATAATGACTTAAAGAAAATTTTGCGTGTGAAAAGAATAAATCATCAATCTTAACTACTAGTGGTCTTTTTGCAAAAATCTGGGCGATTGAACCAGATGGTTGAAAAATACTTTTGCGTAATTCTGTTTTACTATTATCAGAAACATAACTAAAATCACCAATAACATTCATCAATTCATGATTGCCTATAAGAGATATAAATACAGATTGCTTAGAATTTGCAATCATACTTAAATTATCAGTGAAATAAATCATTTCGATATCTTGCAAAACTTCCCAGTTTTTAATTCCAGGATTTCTATTTAGACTATCAATCTGGTCTCCTAATTGTATTACAATTGTATTGGGTTTTGCAATCCATTCAAGATTATTATTAATTATATTTGCATCAATCAAAATATTCTTAAACCTCTTTAAATCCCCATGTATATCTCCAATAATAACAATCCTATCTGCGTTATTATATTCATAAATAATATTATTTATAAACATTTATTATTATCATTACAAAAATAATATTTATATATGTGAAATATAGAAAATGACTATTTGTAGTGAAGTTATTACATATCCTCAGTATGGTGAAACCTGTTGGTTCAATGCTCTTATTATGGCTGTTTTATATTCACAACATAGTCGCAATTTAATATTAGCAAAAGCAGATAAATATCCATCTGGTATTTTAATATTCGATGTAATCAAAAAAATTTTAAAGGAAAAGTATATCAGAAATAAAGATTATGATGAAGATTTTGGATTTTTTAATTTATATAAACCTGAGTACATTTTAAAAACCTTGCATTCTCACGATTCAACAACATTCATGTTTGATATTGATAAATTTAGATATGGTTTTACTGCAGAATTTTATGTTAAAAAATTATATAAATTACTTGATATATCAACATTAATACTTGATATACGAAATAATAAATTTTATTATTCTTATTATAATAATATTAAAAAAATTATTCCACCAGAAGGAACAAATACAAATTTAAAATGGCAACCTAATTATAATAATCCTAATGATATAAAAAATGCATTCGATAGTAATCCTGATGTACTATTATTATTTGAAAATCCATTAAATATTGAATATGATTCTCTATATTTGTTAAATGACAATACAAAAACTCAAGAATTATTGACATTTAAAAAAGAGATTACATTCAATAATGAAGTTTATATATTAGATTCTGCAATTATTGTAAATTGGAATAGTAAGCAAATAAAAAGAGGACATGCGATTGCAGGTATCACTTGTAATAACGAACGATTTGTTTATAATGGATGGATTAATTCTACTAGAGACTCTTCTATGATAGTAAAAAATAATAAAAATAATAATCCTTGTGAGTTAATGAAATACGATTGGAACCCTTTAAGTAAAAGTAATTTTTGTCTAAATCACAATGCATGTAAATTAGAATTAAGAACATCTAAGATTGATTTATGTTTTTCTTTTGGCAAACCAAAGAGATTATTCTTTTATATTAAAAAATCATTAGTTGGAATCAAAGAAGAAAAAATCAAATCTAAATGCCCTGAAGGATATGAAATTAGTTCTATTAAAGGCAATTGCGTTAAGAAATGCAAG
>Ga0304728_1001482_pt1 | contig 16538 bp, 8 predicted proteins | sample C_130625_MF_Meta_FD_190476 | JGI IMG/M metagenome (GOLD analysis project Ga0304728, IMG submission 190476) | Freshwater microbial communities from Lake Croche, Canada to study carbon cycling - C_130625_MF_MetaG (v2) (version 2) | ecosystem: Environmental > Aquatic > Freshwater > Lake | place... | reverse complement strand
ACTTGGTCAACTGACGGGAAGACCTGGGCCCCGCCAAGTACTCCTCAGGGTGCTGTTAACTTTTATTCAATTGCCTGGTCCCCGCAATTAGGACTTTTTGCGGCAGGTGGAGGAAGTGGAACAAATGGAAATTTTACGTGGTCAACTGACGGGAAGACCTGGGCCCCGGTAACTAGTTTTGGCGGTTTCATGGTATCAATTGCCTGGTCTCCTCAGTTAGGTATTTTTGCGGCATGTGGATCAACTGGCACAGGTGCAGCAGTTAGTTGGTCAACTGACGGGAAGATCTGGACAGCGGGAACTTTTGCGGTCGGTTACGTCATGAAATCATTGACCTGGTCCCCACAATTAGGGATTTTTTTGGCATGTGGAGAGAGTGGAAGAACTGATACTTCAACTGACGGGAAGACCTGGGTATACTTAAATATTGAAACTTCAACTACCTTTAATTCAGTGACATGGTCCCCGCAATTAGGACTTTTTGTGATATTTGGAATAAATAACGGAAATGGATGTTTTTTTTTGTCAAATAACGGGAAGAACTTTCCGCCTCGAGTTTCGACAAGTGTAATCGTGCAAGCATCGACCTGGTCCCCACAATTAGGAATTTTCGTGGCAGGTGGAAACGGAGGAAATTTTACGTTCTCTGTACCTTCCTTCCCTCTCCAGACTGGAGCCTGTCTCTTGCCAAACGGTAACGTCATCGTGCCCTCCCCCGGAACTGCCAACGTCATCCAGTTCAATCCTTCGAGTCTCGCAGGCTCTAACATATTCGTGGGAACAGCCGGGTTCAACGGTCTCGTCCTCGCGCCCAACGGAAACGTCATCGGCGTCCCCCAAAATTCAAACATTCTGGTCATCAATCCGAGTACTTTCACGTCATCAAACGTACAGCTTCCTCTTTCGAACGCAAACGGAGCAGTCTTTTTCGGAGGTGGGTGTTTGTCCCCCTACGGAAACGTGGTATTTGCTCCGTCTCTCACGCGAACGGCGAACGTCGGATCTTCAAATATAGTTAATTACGATACACTCCTAGGAGGCTACTCAAACACGTCGCCTGCAGGGGCCGCATTCTCCGGGGCGACCCTTCACCCTTCGGGCCAGATCGTATTCACTCCTTGGGGTCAGACGAGTACAATAGGCGTCCTCCAAACGATGGTCTCGGCACCCAAAGAGTTCTGTATGAGTCCATACTTTAACAAATCTTAAGACGCAGCGTGTCGCTCATATATTAATATGCTTTATTATTAGATGTCGGCATATTTCTCTCGTTCAGGAAATACGACTAATAACCTTATTGCTCCAGGTCTAGTAAGAGTAATAAATAGTTCCGCAAATTCTCAGATTAACGGATTTGATTACATTTTAGACGTGAATTATACTGGCGCCACTCTTACACTTCCTTCTAGCGGAACATTAAACACTCAGTCTGGAAAAATTTTTATAATCAAGGACATCACTCAACAGGCTGCCCTGTTTCCTATAACTATACAAGTCACTTCCGGAGACACTATAGAGGGCGGCCAGACGTCCGTGACTCTTGCCTATAACAACGGCTGCCTGTTTATCATGTGGGATGGGAGCCAGTGGTTAATAGACAGTTCCAACTATTCAGATTTTGTTAGTAACCGAGCTCCATATCTTCAACCCAGTCCTACCACCAACGTAGTCATTCAGAATTGGATAAGCTCGTCGACCGGGGCTTCACGAAGTTCTTTTTGGTCAACTTCCAATAAGCCTTCTATTTCTAACGTATATTTAGAAAAGGTCCAAGCGAGTTTTTTTGGTGCCGTGAGTATTCCAAACGGTCGTCTCATCATGGCTCCTTACAATTACTCGAATGTCGGAAGTTACTTTACAGATAGGGATGAGTACTCTGATATGTTAACTCCGGTCGGATCGGCTCTCCCTTCTGGTGCTTTTCAAGGGGCGGTTCTCCTTCCTTCTGGAAAGGTTGTTTTCGTCCCTTATAATTCTGGAAACGTGTGTACGTACGTAAATGAAGGAGGAGGTGTTCTCAGTAATTCTGTAGCTCATAATCAAACTGTTCCGGCCTATTCCGGGGGAGTCCTTGATTCCGGTGGAAACGTGGCTATGTTTCCTGCTCGTAAATCTATTCCACTGGCTTCTTATAAGCCTGATCAAGCCTCTTTTACGACCTATCCATTCAGTTTCGATGGTAGTTTCTTAGGGGGCGTCCTTTTGCCAAACGGGAACATAGTCATGGTCGCCAATACAAACGCAAACATCTGCCAGTTCAACCCGTCCTACACGGCAGTTTCAAATTCTGTCAATGTAGGAGCTTCCGGGACGCAAAAATACGCAGGGGGTGTTCTTGCACCCAACGGGAACGTCATCATGATCCCTCAAAACTCGAATGTAGGTGTTTTCAATCCTTATACTTTAGCCTTTTCTAATATAGTGACTAATACAGCAAAATTTTCATTTTGTGGAGGCTGTCTCCTTCCTTCAGGGAACGTGATCATGGCCCCTTTTGCTTCAGCGAACGTGGGAATGGTAGATCCTATAGCTCTCACATACTCGAACAGTACTCCTTTGATACCTGGACAAGGATCTTTCACGAGCGCGTCGCTCGTACAGGACGGGCGTGTTCTCTTTACTTCTCTCCAAGGGAACGTGTGTATACTTTCTACAGTGACGCCCCCGAACAAAGAGTTTTTTTTAAGCCCATATTTTAATAAATTTTAATAACAGAATGCCCGAGGTGGTTCATACAGGAGGAGCTTCACAGATAGGACTTAACCAGGTCCAAACGCAATTAGTAAGTTCATCCGGAGTGTCACTTTCTAGCTCTATTAATAACTTGAATCCTTCTGTTTTTCATGGAAATTCACGAGCGAAAGTTCCAAGATATCAGGTAAATTTTTCAGATACAGATGTAGTAGTTCAAAATGGAGACCTTTACGCGAACAATGCCACATTTAGCGGTTTTACAACTCTAAATGATCTTACGGCTCAACAGATTAATTTTACAGACAGTCTATGCTCAATTTCAGAAGCTAACCCAGATTATTTTAACAATTTTAACAATTTTAAAAGTATAAAATATATACGCCGAGATACAAAAAATAATTTTTATATTATTTATGAATATAATCAAACTACATATCTTGGAAAATTTGATTTAAATTTTAATTTAATAAGTAGTCTTAGGATCAATTATGCTCAATATTCATATCTTTCAAAAGACGAAACTTCTATATATTTTACACAAGAAGATTCAAATGTATATATTGTAAATACAAATACTTTTCAACTTACGACTGTTTCTGTTTCTCCGTATAATTATTCTTTTGTTTTGTGTTGTGTAAACTCTGTGGGGAACGTATACGCATATGACGTTAGTACCACATTTCCTGTAATTTATAAGTTTACAGATAATACATGTACTCAAATAGCATCAACAATTCCTATAAATAATGGTGTTAGTCAAGGTCTTGCTGTAGATTCTGAAGACAACCTGTACATAGTTGCTTATGATGGTATAGAATATTTTGTAGAAAAAATAGATGATACTGGGACTGTTTTGGTAACTTATTATTCAACTTATACAGGAGGAGGAAATATTACTTCTGTAGATGTTGATTCTAATCTTAATGTTTATGTTACAGACCCTTATCACAATATAATTTACAAATATTCGAATGACGGAAATATAATATACATATATTATACTCCCGGGGCTTTGGATCAATTGTTATTTTCTCTTAATAATCTTGATGAATTTTGTATGATTTACATACTTCCAGACTCCATCGCACAACTAATCAGATATCAAACAAAGATTGTAGATAGTAGCGGAAACGCGCGTTTATCCCTGGCCAACGTGATGACTCTGAACGTCGGGAGCCTCTTTGGGTCTGGGAACAACCTCACGAACGTACAGGTTTCAACCCTCGCAAACCTAGTGGTCTCAAACTCTGTGACCACGTCAAATATATTTGTGACAGGCCAAGTGGGTATAGGAACAACCTCCCCCGGAGCAATGCTAGATGTCGTGACTTCTTCCTTCCCTTCATCTGGAACCACACTCGCCCAATTTGGAAGTACCGCGTCCCCCAGAATTCAATTTTTTGATGAAAATGGAGATTCAAATTCTCCTCCGTATATTTATGGAAATTCCGGATACGGTCTAGGTCTTTCATCAAACGGACCTATACAGTTAGTTAGCAGCCAAGTAAACATTAGCGCGAACCTACATATCTCAAATGACATTTCAACTCCGTCTTTCTATACAAAATTAAGTCAGACTCTCCTTGTTGAATCTGGAGAAGGAGTTGCAGTTAGTTCTGATGGAAATTGGGTCGCTTTTGGAAACAAAATTAGAAATAATGTATGGGTCTACAATAATAATGTTCAGTTTGGTTCTAATATTCACAATCCGACAAATTATTTTGGGGCATTTTTATCTCTGAACAGAGATGGTTCTGTTCTGGCTATTGGCGGCGAGTATGGAGTAATTGCTATATATGCGAGAGGCTCATCTGATTGGTACTCTTATAGTTATTTAACTACCGGAACTGGATTTGTATTTGTTCCTTCATTGAGCGGAGACGGATCGCGGTGCGTCGCCGGTCCTTATTATACTGGTAATAGTCCTATGACTGGTACCGGTACTCCGGCAGTATATGGCTGGAACATTTACCAAGGCAATTCCCCTGCGTGGTCTATACCCTACACTGCAGACTTCTCCGAGGATATGTCTGATTCTTATTTTACTGTGATTAGCGGAGATGGGAGTACGGTTGTTGTAGGGCGTTCTGCAACACATCAAATACATATATATATGTACTCCAATACAAGCCCGGCACAGAGTATTAGCGTTCCGTACATCAATGAGAGTCCTAAAAATATTTACGTTTCGACGTCGTATGATGGAAGTAGAATTGTAGCGGTAAATAATGCCAAAGTTTATATATATAATAATACATGAATATTACGGAATACCTTGATCAAAATTCTATACTATGGTTTCCTATAAATATTCATTTAAATCCTAAAAAGGTTCCTAGAAGAATTGAAAAATATGAAGATGGAAAAGAATGGGTCGACACGTGGAGACCAACGAATGAAGAAATAAAAGACATGCAAAAACATCTCGATTCGTGTAATGCATTGGCTATCGATACGAGTATTGTCCATCAGCTTGATGTAGACTTTGCTTCCCCTCAGGCTCTTAGATTAAAGGACGGGTCGCCATGGTACGAATCATTCTGTAAAAAACTTCCTCATATTTTTTATCGTTCAAAAACTACTCCCACTCTTCCTATTCAGGATTACAAGTACATTATAGGAGTCGAGAACCTGACGGGAAGGTGGGCTTTTGCAAGTAAAGATGTTGTAGTATTTGGACATGAAAATAAAATAATAGAAATATAGAAGATGGTATGGACTCTGAGCCAAACTATAAATACTGACATGGCCATTACAGGAGCTATAAGCGGTGACGGTCAGACCATAATCATAGGTCAAGATAAATTACATCCATCAATTTTATATGGATTTGAAAATGATAATTTTAAATTGAAAGAAACCATAAATCCACCGGACAACGTTGAAAATTCTATTTTCGGAATCTGTCTAGGTATTGACATGTTAGGAAAAACTATAGCGATAGCGGCAGATCGAGCTGGAGGTATAGATTATCCAGTAATCGAGTCTCATTCGGTGATTCTTCAGCACAATCTCTACGTAACTTCTAGGCTTTACGCGCTAGAAAATGTAGGTATAGGAACGACAAATCCTACTTCTAGCCTGCATGTCATAGGAGACGTCAATTTGTCAAACATAGTCGTCCCCGGAAGTGCGCCAATCCCTGGGTACGTCCTTTCAACTACAGGCTCTCAAGTTCAATGGGTCGCTCAGGCAACAGCCTTTACTCAGCCTCTCGCAAACCTAGTGGTCTCAAACTCTGTGACGACTACGAACCTTTTTGCGAGGAGTAATGTGGGTATAGGAACGAATTCGCCACGAGCGTCGCTCGATGTGGTCACACCTGGAACTCCTGGAGTTGGTTCAGTCATAGCCCAATTCGGATCAACTGTTTCATCTCGTTTAGTGTTGTATGACGAATATGCAACGAGAGGCCTCCCTGGATACATTTATGGAAATGGTGGGAATGGCCTTGGCTTTGCATCTCCGGGGGCTTTTAAATTTTACCCAGGTGCGCCCTCTCCTGGTACAGAAATATTGTTTTTGAATTCCGGGCAGATGGGTATCAGTGTACCCATTTTTGCACATCACGAGTTGTATGTCGAAAAGGGACTAGTAGCAGGTCCAGCAAACTTTAATAGTTTCTTTAGTCCTTATAATAGTATAAATACAGCTGATGGGTCTGTAGGAACGTATGCTTTTACTATTTATGACAATGTCGATTCAGGTTTCGATCCAAAATCCGAACCACACGCAATGACAGTTTTTCAGAGACTTGAGAATAATGATGATGGAAACTTTCACTTGGAGTTTTATAACGTGACACAGGGTTCAAATCCTGATTATGGCGTGGGATTTGGGTTTTTTGACACGACGCTAGGCTCGGAATCTATAGTAACAAGTCCTTTTATTATTTGTCCTCACTCTGGATCGACATTTACGGGCGCCGGATCGACATCGGGTGTGGCAATTTCCATATCTACCGAAGGTTCCGGAAACGTAGGAATAAATACAATCGCACAACCTGTACCTTATGGTCAATTACAAGTTGTGACCTATAACGATAGTCTGGATCAGTACTCCTTTCAAGTCTGTGATAACGGTCAGCTTAACAATTTTAACGCATATTCGATGACGGCTATCACGAGGACCGAATACGCAACCTCAGGAACTTCGTATTATCATCTAGAATTTATAAATTCTCCAGTGGGTCTCGTAAATGGATACGGAGTGGGTATGGGATTCTACGGGGCAGGTTTTGAAGGATCTCAGCCATTTATATTAACGGCGCACAGTCAGGCTGGAGGATTCGCAGACACTGTAGGAAATTACGTTAATAGCACAGACGTACTTGGGTCTGTAGTACTGGCCACAGACGGTACCGGACATGTGGGAATAGGAGGTCAATTGTTTCCTTCGTGTGCATTGGACGTTCAGTCCCAAGGAACAGCGAGTACTGGTCAACTCATGGCCCAGTTTGGTTCCAAGACAGGGGGGCGGATCCTTTTCTATGATGAAAACACTTCGTACCCACCTTACATTCGTGGAAAATCTACAAAAGGTCTTGGTCTTTCTTCGACTGGTCCTCTCGTTTTTTATCAAGGGTCGGAAGTGGCCAGATTTTCAGGGACGCGTCTGGGCATAGGGACAACGAACCCTACTTCAAACTTACATGTTATAGGAGACGTCAATTTGTCGAACATAGTTGTCCCTGGAAGTACGCCAACACCTGGGTACGTCCTTTCGACTACAGGCTCTAAAGTTCAATGGGTCGCTCAGGCATCAGCTTTTACTCAGCCTCTAGCGAACCTCGTAGTTTCAAATACAGTAACGACGACTAATATAATTTCTTCTATAGGAACATTTTCAAATATAAGTGGAAATGGGTCGGGACTCACATCAGTCAATGCGGCAAATGTTTCTGGTACTTTTTTACTAGCCAATGTGGGAACCCTGAACGTCACGACCCTTGAGAACGTCTCGAACCTCTCGGCAATCCTGGCCAATGTGGGAACCCTGAACGTCACGACCCTTGAGAACGTCTCGAACCTTTCGGCAATCTTGGCCAATGTGGGAACCCTGAACGTCACGACCCTTGAGAATGTCTCGAACCTTTCGGCAATTTTGGCCAATGTGGGAACCCTGAACGTCTCGACCCTTGAGAATGTCTCTAACCTCTCGGCAATTTTGGCCAATGTGGGAACCCTGAACGTCTCCACAATCGAGAGTGTCTCAAACTTGACAGTCACTCAGTCTATCACAAGTCCTGGATTTTATTCAAATGTAAGCAATACAAATTTTTATTTTGATACATTTACAATTCCGTTCATTTATAGCACTACCCTCAACGTAGCCACGGTCCTGACTACACAGAATTTTACAAGCACTTTATCCAACATAAGTACCCTGAATGTCTCTACCCTCGAAACAGTTACGAATCTTCGAACGACCCAGGCTAACGTTTCGACCCTCAATGTTTCGTCGTCTTTCTCGGTTGCGGGGCAAATATCCACAATCGGGAACGCTACACCTTACTATGGCGTCTGTCCTCCTTTGACTGCTCGTCAAGGAGTCGCCGCCAGTTCCTCGTGGAATCCATCAGGAGGAACTCAAGGAAACTTTTTCTTAAATTCTGGAGTTATGCAGATGCAGGTTGGATCTAACACGATGGCCGTGTCGCCGACAACCATAAGTTTTCCGATAGGCTACGTCAATAATCCAATTGTTCTGTTGACTCCTTACTCTACGACCGCTTCTACGGCCCCATGGGTCTCTGCAATCACTACAACCTCTTTTCAAGTCACGTGGACAAATTTCGGAACCTTTGAATGGATGTCTATTGGGATGTAGTAAAAGATCCTACTATTGGGCCAAGGTATGTTATAGTTACAAAGCCGTTACTAGAATTGTATCCGAGTTGATTCATGGGATACGGGCTTGGATATACGTATGATCCCCCGCCACCTCCACCTCCGCCTTGTCTCCCTCCTCCGCCTCCGCCTGAATAACCTCCCCCCCCTCCTCCTCCCGCTCCAACGCTAGGATTATTTCCTGTTATGTACCCGCCTCCTCCCCCTCCTCCCCCGAACCCTCCGAACGAACTCAGGGCCAAATTATATGCAGTATTTGACTGATATCCCCCATTAGCTCCTTGGAGAACACCATTTCCTCCGGTTCCCATGTTAAAATTGCCCGGTGCATTCCAGACCTGGCCACTTGTAAAGTATCCCCCTCCAGAGCCGCCTGCATTACCAATAGCACCATAATTTACAAAAGAAAGACCTCCTTGACCGTTCGTCCCTCCAAAATTGTTTCCGTTACTCCCCGGGGACCCCTGAACTCCCGATGTTCCATAACTTGCGTCGTAGCCGGGATTTGGCCCAGATCCGGCCGAGGCCCCTCCGCCTCCACCAGCCGCCACGAACAGTACTCCTTTCGTAAAGTCCGTGACGAAACTCCCTCCTCCTCCTCCTCCTCCTACATTAGAAGTAAACTGGACAGCTTGCGTATTTCCAGTCTGCCCGACTATTATAGAAATTATTTCACCTTTTGAAAAAAGAACATTTGTTGAAATAATTACTCCTCTTGCGCCTGCGACTCCGTCTGAAGATCTCCCACCTCCCGCGCCAGCTGCCGTCACGGAATAAACTCCCGAAATAGGCACAGTCCACGTTTGGATCCCCGCATTGCTAGTGAGCGTCAGGGACGGGTACCCGGTATTGAGTTGAGACTGAGTAGGTCCTATGTTTGACGTGTAGGCCCCCACATTCGAAAAAACCTGAGAAGAATAAGCGTATGAAAATACAGGAGAATTTGGAAATTGTATGGGAGACATGGACCCTTGTGTAATCAATACCCCATTCTGATTATATATCGACTGGACTTGGGCCTGAGTCAGCGCTGTAGGATATACCCTTGCATCACTCACAGTATACGTATTATTTGTGTAGCCTTGTGTTCCCACCTTATTAAACGCGGTCGTCCCGGACATATCTGTAGTGTAGGCGATGGCCCCTCCCTGTTGGACCCCATTCACATAAAATGTCATAGTCTTATTCGAACTTCCGCCAAACACAACACATAAATGATACCACGTGTTAAGGGTCGCCACTATTGACGAGTCATATTCTCTGAATCCGTTTCCAGGATCATTATAATAGTATGAAGCTTTCCAGCCATTAAAAAATCCTAAAATTATTGAAAAAGGATTTGAATTGATTCCGCTGATTAAAGGACTAGTCATGTATAAAATATTTATTTTCGAGCTCCCTCCAACTCCGGATGTCATTTGGGCCCATGCACACACGGTGAGTCCGTTCACGGTCACGATGTTGGACGCGGACGGTATAGTTCCGGTCAAATATAGAGTCGGTCCTCCGGACAAACCCTGAGCATATTTTCCGGCCGTATAAACAGGCGTCCCGGTCATGGATATTCCTTGGACCGAATCCGTGAGAGTCCCGTTAAATGTCCATGCGAGACTCGGTGAGGCCGATTGGCCGGACATTACCCCCTGGACCGAAAGTACTCCATTTTGTTTATAAATAGAATTTACTTGCTGGGCACTCAGGGCCGCAGTGTAGACCCGGACATCTTCTACATATCCCGGGAATGCCGCGTTGTTGTATTGGCCCGAACGACCTACATAGAGATTAGTTACGTTCCAAACGGACGTGTTGAACGATGCAGTTCCTAAAGACACCCCGTTGAGATAGGCCTGTATGGAAGTTCCTGAAAGGACCGCGCACAGATTGTACCATGTGTTTACAGAAACTGTCGAGCCAGTAATTTGTCCAGCGGTTCCGTCCGGGTTGTGAAAATACACGCCCGCCACGGAGGGTGAAGGATATCCCACCTGAAAATCGAAATATCCAGTACCGTTCATCAAAAGTCCTAGCATAGACATGTAAGCCGAAGTTTTAGTAAGAGTTGAAATATTGAACCAAACGGAAAGTGTCAGCGGGGACGACAAAGAGACCGTGTACTGTGAATAATAATATGCTACCGTTTGGGTCGACGTAGGGTTCGGCATAGAATAAGAAAGGGAGCCATATAATCCGCTTGTGTACAAAGGAGGTGCATTATTGCTAAAAACAGGACTCAATTTTGTGAATGTTTCTACATTTGAGCCGTTGAATGACCATGCCAGTGCAGGTGAACTCATCTAATATTCTCTTAACATATTATATGTCGGCGATTTACCTTAGCCGCACAGGAGGATCAAATCTCCTCGTCCCTCCGACAAATGGGACAGTGACTTTGTCCTCGAATCTGGTCGTTCAAGGAATATTGAGTACAGCCGGGTGCCCCGTCATCACCGGAAGATCCACATCGTATTCTATTCAGGCGTCCGATTCCTACATAGGCGTCAACGGAACAGGGGTCGTCCTGACTTTACCTCTCGGGTCGACTCTTTTGCCCGGAAAACAATTCGTGATAAAAGACGAATCGGGGACGGCCCTCGCCCGCCCAGTGACTATAAACGTCTCTGACTCTAATCTGATTGATGGAAATTCTTCAGTCTCTCTTTCTAAGAATTACATGGCCCTGACTTTGCTGTGGACCGGGTCGGTCTGGTCAATTATTTAGTCTCGGAGTCTACTAAGGATGACGTACATACCCGCAGTCGTGGCGAACGTCTCTTCGGTCAACTCGACCTCTGCGCCTCTTGGCTCTGGCGCCGTTTTCACAGGAACTCCCGAGGATGTTTCTCAGTACGCATCCCTGAGTGTTTCATACTATGTTCAGCCCCCTACAGCCACGGGAAACTTGCTCGTCCAGTTTTCAAACACAGCCTCCCCCTTTTATCCAGTTTCAAATACCGTGACTCCCGTGTCTTCCCTCACGTCCAACGGATTCACCCTGGATACGACCATGACTGCCCAATTCTTCAGGGTCCTCTACATCAATGATTCCGTGTCTCAGACCAGTCTCATGGTCCAGTCTATCTATCACCCACAGGCTCGAATCGCCGTCAAGTCCGATCGCCTCGCTGTACCTATGAATAATTATTCGGACCTTTTGAATACCCGGTCGGTCATGGCCGCCCAGACCCAGGGAAATAATCCTACGGTTGAAATTCTTGGATCTAACGGTAATCAGTCTCTGAACGTCTGTATCAATGATCCCAGAACTGCTTATAACGAGCTGTCCATTTCACAACTGTACCCACTGGCCCAGATTGATTTTGTCTACGGAATTAACACAGTCATTACGTCTAGTAACATCGTGAGTAATGCATCCGTGACCGCGTCGTCCAGTCTCCTGAATGTGACCTCGAACGGGACCAGCGCAACCTCGGCCGCAATTTTCTACGCCAAAAAGTTTGTCAAGTACCGAGCGGGACAGGGTGCACAAGCTCGTATTACTTCTCTCTTTTCTCAACCTTCAAGTGTGAACGGTTCTATTTGCGTTTCTGGAACAGGTTTCGCTGTTGCGAACACGACATATCCCATAGACTTTGTGGGGTTCGGGTACGGGAATGTCTCGGCCTCAACCTCTTTTGGTATCCTGTGGCGCAGGAATGGAAACGACACATTTTATCCTCAGTCATCATGGAACCTGGACAAGGTCGACGGGGCGACAAAATCTGGGATGACCTTGAACCCACAGGCTCTCAATTCGTGGCAAATTCAATTTCAGTACTGCGGGAACATCCTTTTTTATTTAGAGAACCCTTACACGGGGCGATTCATTCTCGTCCATTCAATCCCGTCTACCCTGGTCGCCCCGACCGTTCCCAACTTCCAGAACCCGACCCTTCAGCTCATGTGGTATTCGAACAGCGCGGCGACCTCTTCCAATACGTTATCTTGCTACGGGGCATCTGGGGGTCATTTCCTCGAAGGTTTGAGAAATCTCACGGGTCCCCGCGGGGCCCTATATTCAGCCCCGGTTGCGAACCTCGTCCCTGGCGTCGAGACGACGATTTTCGGAATCAAGAATGCTACGTATTTCGGGTCGAACCTGGGCAATATCATTCCGTGCCGAAGCCAGATTCACCTCAGGAGCTTTAGCATATCTTCTGGAGGGTATGCGACTGGAGGTCAGGGCCCGTCGGCATTCACGACAAGCCCGGCTCCGGCAACCATAAACATTCGTCAGATTCGGAACCCTGCGAGTGGCGGACCGTCCATCTGGGCCCCATACAACGGCTCGAACGTCATTGGGGTGACTGACGGATCGAACATTTTCGGCCAGTCGACCTTGAGTTCTAACACTTCTCAACTCACGGGAATCACTGGGGGGAACATCGGCTTTGATGTAAATGTAGCGTGTGGATCCTCACAAAACATTGACCTTGAACAGTACGAATCGGTCGCGTATCCCGGGGACGTCCTAGTTTTCACGGCAAATCTCCAGAGTTTTGCGGCCGTCACGTCCTACGTGAACGTCTCCTTGGCACTCACCTGGAACGAGGATCTCTAGTCGCGCTCAACTTTTGAAAAAATAAAAATAAATATTTTTAATGTTCTTGATGCGGATGGGCCCAGAGCTCGCAGTCGTGGATGGGACGGATGGGACAGTCTGTCATGTGTTTGAGAGGGGCGATGAAGGCCGGGCCGTCTACAACTACATGACACGCTGGATCGAAAAGAATTGGTCAGGGGACTTTTCAGGAATGTGGGAACGGGCCAAGGAGGCCTGGGACCAGGTCAGCACAGAGAACAAGATGTATCTCTGGTCCATAGAAACAAAAAATGAACAAAATTTTAAGGATATCAAAGAAGGGCTCTTAGCGACTCTTCACGGTTATCAGGGAGGGGCCGAAGTAAAGAATATGTTTGAGGAGGCTCTGAAAGACCTGGAGTACTGAGAAGTGCTTAACACTTTATGAATACACCAAATTCCACACAAGGTGACACAAAAGAACGTACACGAGTGCATGCAGGAGGACGCCCATCTGAGTAGGACGTCCTGTGGCATCCGCGATCCGTGGACCTAGAATCTTGCCTGTCAGCATAAACATGCGTGGGTTGGCCACCAAGAAAAAGACTATAAAAGGGATCATCATTTTATCAAGCATTTTATAATAGTCATAGATATTAATGTCGAGTCCGACCATCTGGTACTACGGTGACCAGACGGTCACTGGGGGCTATACCCAAAATCAACAACTGTCAGTACTAGGTTCTGGTACTTTTAACAACTTTACAGGACCCACACTAGGATCTTCCGGTTCTCAATTTAAGTCATTCTATACTTCCAATGCGAACGTGTCCGTCCTAAATGTTCAGAGTCTTAGTTTTATTTCACAAGTTCCCGGAAACGTCAATGTGACAAATGCAATAAGCGTATTTCAGTTATCTGCAAACTCAATGAATGTTACGACTCTTTCTGTCCAGACCATCCCCGGAAATATAGGGTTCGGTACGACCGACAATTCCTCTACTCTCTACGTCGGGGGAAATCTGTACTCGAGCGTATCTGTAGGGGGTCAGAACGTATTTACGCCAAACATGAACGGTTTCTATACCACGACTACTTCCCTCGTCCAGGTCCAGTCGACCCTGGTCACGAATGGCAACGCAATTGTTTCTAATTCTGTATCGGTCAATAATGTTTTTGTAACAACAGGATCTGTCAACAACATTAAAACCGCCAACATTTTTTCTAGTAATATTGTTTCTAACATAAATTGTTTGACCGTCAATACGTCCAGCCTCTTTGCGAATACTTTTTCTATAGGAACCAACGATAGATTCACGTCCCTCAACGTTTTTGGAAATGTTCAGGTCAGTAATTCCGTTCAAGTAAATAATGTTTTTTCTAAACAAGTTTTTGTTTCTGGAACTTCAAACATAGGACAAATTTTTTCTAGAACCATGGGTCCTTTGGGCAACATAGTTGTATCGAACTCCGTCACGACCACTAATATATTTGCAAATTCTTTGACTGTTTTTCAGTGCAATGGGGTTTCGTTGATTTCTACATATTTGTTATCTTCATTTACGTTTACATTTACGACGATGGGTGCGACCGGCGCATTTGGTCCGACTGTAGTAACGTACTCACAAACACCACCGGGCTGGTCAGGGCTTTATGGGGGTATTCAATATTGGACTGTACCTAATTCGGGTATTTATAATTTTGTTATTGCCGGGGCCGGAAGTCCCGCCGTTCAAACATTTAGTGGTGATTTTTTGGCAGGTTCAGGATTTGTTTTGACAGCAAGTTATTTTTTAACAGCCGGAACACTATTGGCCATACTTGTTGGTCAGATGGGAATTGTCTCCACTAGCGCGGCCGGAGGAAGTGGGGGCTCTTTTGTAGCAATTGTGAATGGAACAGATTCAGCTTCTTTACTTACAGCCGTTCCTTTATTTGTGGCTGGAGGTGCGTCAGGAGTTGGGATTGGTAATAATCAAAATGTAAACGCAAACAATACAACTTCTGGAAATTCGGGGGGTATCGGCCCACCACGGTTTTCAGGTCTAGGAGGCACGGGCGGGTACGGAGGAGGCACGGCAACTAACTCAGGGTATTCAGCGGCGGGAGGAGGAGCTGGATTCTGGGGAAATGGGGCTGTCTCTTTAAATGGTTCACCGTCTAATCCTCCTGCACAATCATTTATAAATGGAGGACAAGGTGAAACTAATTTTACAGGTAAAGGAGGATTTGGAGGAGGAGCCGCGAGTTTGGGATTGGGGGATGGAGCCGGTCGTTCAATAGGAGCAGGTGGCGGCGGATATAGCGGAGGTGGTGCGGGCGGCACCGGCTCAACTGGAACAGGAGGTGGCGGCGGTGGTTCGTACGATATTACCGGTATGTACTCGGGATCAGCGAAGAATTCAGGCCTTCCGGGATACGTAATAATCTCATTTCCTGTGGTGATATCAGGAAACGCATACTCGAGCAACTCTTTAACAACCCCAACACTTAATGTCGCGAGTGTAAACGTGACGAGTGTAAACGTGACGAGCATACAGGGCTCCCCTGGATACTTTGTTTCGGGTTTATCATCGAGTTCAGTTACGGCCACAACTATAGTCGCAAATACAATTTATTCAGGGACGACCATAACCATGCTCGCTCCACATCTCACACCAAATGCTACAAACGGGCCTTTGATTCAGGGCTGGATTTCAGCAACGTGTAATGCATCCAGTCAACCTACAAGAAGTTGGTGGTCAACTTCTCTTAGTCCGTCATTTTCAAACGTATTAATCACCACCCCCGGAGGATATCAAGGAGGTGTTCTTCTTCCTGATGGCCGAGTTTTGTTCGTCCCGTCGACCGCCTCTAATCCTTGTTTTTATAATCCAAAGACTTTACAATTTTCAGTTTCAGGGACGAGCGTGACTCCTGGAAACTTTGGTAATGGCCTACTTTTACCATCTGGGAACGTCGTCTTTTGCCCCCAGAATTCAAATGTAGGTATGTTTAATCCTGTGTCTGGTAAGTTTTCTAACGGCGCGGCATTGTCGGGAGGAACGTACTCTGGGACGCTCACGGCAAATAACGTAGTATTTGCTCCCCAGGGAGTTCCTTCAAACATCGTGAACTGGAACTATTCGACTGGCGCCGCGACGAATGTTTATGCTTTGAGTGGTAGTACATATCCCGTTAATTTTATAATGAGAGCTCAAGTGGGGAGTAATGACTTTTTTTCAATTGCCTGGTCCCCGCAACTAGGAATTTTTGCGGCAGGCTGCAATGGAAATTTTACTTGGTCAACTGACGGGAAGAACTGGGCCCCGTTAAGTACTTTGGGGAGTGTTATCTGGCAAGGAATTGCCTGGTCCCCGCAATTAGGACTTTTTGCGGCATGTGGAGGAAGTGGAAATTTTACTTGGTCAACTGACGGGAAGACCTGGGCCCCGCCAAGTACTCCTCAGGGTGCTGTTAACTTTTATTCAATTGCC